>FUFK010041298.1_pt1 | contig 19148 bp, 30 predicted proteins | sample 1021851 | NCBI WGS metagenome assembly FUFK01 (sample SAMEA51879418, study PRJEB19060) | metagenome
AAAAATTATCCAAAATGCGTGCCTATTGCAAAAGCAAGAGCGATGAGCAAAGGGCAACGTGCGGGTGCCGTAAGAAGAAAACAAGCGAAAGCAAATACTGGTCCGACACCGAGTAGAGCTGCAACGTTTGCACCAAAAAGAAAAAAGGCAGCTATGGGTGGAATAATAGATATGACAAGGATGAGTTATGATATCTAGAGCACAAATGCCAAGAGAATTATATAACAAGGGCACTATGCCCGCGAGAAATAAAAAGAACTTTAGATCTACAAAATCTGGAGCAGGAATGACACGAGCCGGTGTCAAAGCCTATAGAAGATTAAATCCCGGCTCTAAATTAAAAACAGCTGTGACGGGTAAAGTAAAACCTGGATCAAAAGCTGCGAAGAGACGTAAGTCCTTCTGCGCGCGTAGCGCCGGTCAAATGAAAAAATTTCCTAAAGCTGCGAGAGATCCTAATTCTAGACTACGTCAGGCTAGAAGAAGATGGAAGTGTTAAATGGTTAAAAAACTAAATAAAGTAGCTAAGGCTTTAANTAAAGCTTCTAAGTTACATAAAAAACAATCGCAGGTAATTAAAAAACATATAAAGGAAATGAAACGTGGCGGATCCAAAAACAGGAACAGGTAAAAAACCAAAAGGCTCAGGCAGGAGGCTTTATACGGATGAGAATCCTAAAGATACTGTTGGTATTAAGTTTGCGACTCCTACTGACGCTCGTAAGACTGTTGCAAAAGTTAAAAAGATATCTAAACCGTTTGCAAGGAAAATCCAAATTTTAACTGTTGGTGAACAGCGTGCCAAAGTTATGGGTAAATCAAAAGTCGCTGCTATATTTAAAAAAGGAAAAGAGTCTATTAGAAAGGGTAGAAAAAATGGATGAACTAACAATAATAACAAAATTGCAAAAAGATCTTAAAGAATCCTATCAACAGATTGGCGATGCGATGATCGCTGGTACTATTGACAATATGGAGAAATACAAATATATGATGGGACAGGCACATGCCTATTTAAAAATATCACAGGATATCTCTAACCTGCTAAATAAGAAGGAGCAAACAGATGCAAAAGGAACAGTCATCAAACTCAACACCAAAGACTAAGTCTGCGTTGTTGGACAAATACGANAAACAAAACGAAGAAGCACATCAAAAAGAAGTAGATGGCTATGAACGTTTAAAGAAAAAAGAATCAGATAAATTACCAAAACCAACTGGGTGGAGGATGTTAGTCCTTCCATTTAAAATGCCTGAAAGAACCAAAGGCGGTTTATATTTAGGACAAGAAACTTTAGAGAGACAACAAGTNGCTTCNACTTGTGGTCTTGTTTTAGCACANGGTCCACATTGTTATGATAAGGAAAAATTTCCTGAAGGACCATGGTGCAAAAAAGGAGATTGGGTTATCTTTGCAAGATATGCAGGTAGCCGAATACAAATCGATGGNGGGGAAGTAAGATTGCTAAACGACGATGANGTATTAGCAACCATCGAAAAACCCGAAGACATACTTCATCAATATTAACATAGGAAGGAGNAAACTATGCCAGACACTGAAGAAGTGAAAAAAACAGTTGACCTAGATACTTCAGGTCCTGCAATGGATGTAGANATNCCAGAAGTAAANNNGATGAAANTGAAATTGTAGAAAAGGANACTGTTAAAGAAGAACCAANTGTTAGACCGGTGGAAGATGAAAAANTTNCAGAGGATAAAACATTTGANAATGAAAGAGAAACTAAATTAGANCAGAAAGACGATACAGAATTGAAAGACTACTCTGAAAGTGTACAGAGAAGAATTGCAAAGTTAACTAAAAAATGGAGAGAAGCAGAACGTCAAAAAGACGAAGCTGTTAATTATGCTCAACGTATCTTAAAAGATAAAAAAGATGCTGATGCAAAACTTTCTAAATTACAACCTGACTTTGTAGCTGTAACTGAAGAGAGTATTAATTCAGGCGTAGCCGCAGCACAAGCTAAACTAGCAGCAGCAAGAGAAGCAAATGATCTTAAAGCTGAATCAGAAGCTTTAGCGTCTATATCTGAATTTGGATATAAAAGAGCTAAACTTGAGGAAACTAAACTTGCTCAAGCGGAGTTCGAAAAAAATAAAACGGAAAGTAAACCAGATGTTAATTTAACTAGACAAACAGCGGCTAAAGGTACACCTGATCCTAAAGCTGAAGCATGGAGTGAGAGAAATACATGGTTCGGTAAGGATACAGCTATGACTTATACAGCGTTTGACTTACATAAAACGTTAACTGAGACTGAAGGTTATGATCCATCAAGTGACGAATATTATGCTGAAATAGACAAGAGAATAAGACTTGAATTCCCGCATAAATTTGCTAATAATAGCGATACGGCTGAAAAAACGACCAAGCCAGTACAGACAGTAGCTTCAGCGAAGCGAAGTACAAGATCAGGTCGCCAAACTGTGAGGCTCACACCATCACAGGTAGCAATCGCTAAAAAATTAGGTGTGCCACTTGAAGAATATGCGAAACAATTAAAAATCACGAAGGAGGCGTAAGCATATGAGCGAAGAAAATAAAAGAGCATCCCGTGCGAGTCAAACTAGAGAGAAAGTCTCTGCTAAGAAAAAAGTTTGGACTCCCCCGTCATCATTAGATGCACCCCCTGCGCCAACAGGTTTTAGACATAGATGGCTAAGAGCAGAATCTTTAGGATTCCAGGATACAAAAAATATCCAAGGAAGAATAAGATCAGGATACGANTTAGTNAGANCNGATGANTATCCAGATNCNGANTATCCAGTTGTCGAAGATGGCAAATACAAGGGAGTGATCGGTGTAGGCGGCCTAGTGCTGGCTAGGGTACCGGAAGAGATTGCACAGCAACGAACTGAGTACTATGCTAAACAACATAGTGACAAGGTAGAAGCGATGGACAACGATCTTATGAAGGAACAGCACCCAAGCATGCCAATCGATATCGATAGGCAATCGCGTGTGACTTTTGGTGGCTCAAAGAAATCCTAATTAAGAATTCTTTACCCACTAAGTTAAACTAAAAATGTCATAAGGAGGACATAAACATGGCAAACCAAGACGCAGCGTTCGGTCTAAGACCGATCGGAAAAGTTGGTCAAAATGATGCCAATCAAGGTTTAACTGAGTACGATGTATCTGCTAGTTCAGCAGCTATATATTTCCAAGACCCTGTGAGAGCAGCGTCTCAAGGAACTATAAGAGTTGCAGCAGCTGGTGAAACATTGATCGGTTCTTTGAACGGAATATTTTTTACCGACGCAAACACAAGTAAGCCTACGTTTGCAAACAATCTGAAAGCTTCTAACACAGCTACAGATATTGTTGCTTTCGTAGCAGATGACCCGTATGAAAGATTCGAGATTCAATCGGATAACACACTTGCTTCAGCGCAAACTGATATCTTTATGAATTACGACATCTTGTACACAGCAGGGGATTCAGCTAACTACGTTTCAAAAGTAGAATTAGATGACTCAACTACAAGTACAACATCAGGTCAGCTAAAAGTAATGGGAGTATCGACTAACATTGATAACAACGATTTAACAGCTTCAAACGTTAACTTCGTAGTTACAATTAACGAGCACTTCTACAAAGCGGCAGTAGCCGGAATCTAATAAGGAGATAACAACATGGCAATATCACGAGGACAATTAGTCAAGGAACTCGAGCCGGGTTTGAATGCCTTATTCGGTTTAGAGTATAAACGTTATGAGAATCAGCATGCTGAGATATATGTAACAGAAACTTCAGACAGAGCGTTTGAAGAGGAAGTTATGTTATCAGGTTTTGCAAATGCAGCAGTTAAACCAGAAGGATCTGCAGTAACTTTTGACACAGCTCAAGAGACTTACACAGCTAGATACACTATGGAAACAGTTGCGCTTGCATTCGCGATCACTGAAGAAGCGATCGAGGATAACTTGTATGACAGACTTGCTTCTAGATATACAAAAGCATTAGCTAGATCTATGGCGAACACAAAACAAGTTAAAGCAGTTGATCCATTGATCAATGGTTTCTCTGGAGGTAGCTTTACTTCTGGAGATGGTAGTAACTTATTTGTTACAAACCACCCAACGATCGCTGGAACAGTGTCTAACACTTTATCAACTCAAGCAGACTTAAACGAAACTTCATTAGAAGACTCGCTAATTCAAATTGCAGCGATGACTGATGAGAGAGGTTTAAAAATTGCAGCAAGAGGAGTGAAAATGATCGTTCCTTCTGAGCTACAATTTACTGCAGAGAGATTGATGAAGTCTCAAGGTAGAACTTCAACAGCTGACAACGATATCAACGCAATCGTTTCTATGGGAATGGTTCCTCAAGGTTATAGAGTGAACAATTTCTTAACTGACACTGATGCGTTCTTCTTAATTACTGACGTACCAAATGGTATGAAGTATTTCGAAAGATCGCCTATCAGAACAGCAATGGAAGGTGATTTCGATACTGGTAACGTAAGATACAAAGCTAGAGAAAGATACAGATTTGGTGTATCTGACTACAGAGGTATCTTCGGAGTATCTGGAGCGTAATCGTAAAAAATTTGAGGCGGGACACAGTTCCGCCTCATTTTAAAAATAGAAAGCAAAAATGAAACAATTTCTAGTAAATATCTGGGCTTATGACCATCATAGTAGATTTACTGTTATGTCAGAAGATAACTCAGCCTCACTAGAACAAGCTGTACTTGACAAACTAGGAGAAAAAAGTATAGTTTGGGAAAAGACGGGAATGTATGGCCGTCTTAATAGAATAACCTATGAGGAGGTTATAGATGGAGCAAATGCAAACACATCTGAACGACCTTTACACAAAGAAGAAGGGTCTGGATCTAGAATGGGAGCAGGAGCATCTTAAAGAGGGTAGATATACTCTCAATATGGTTAGGATTGACAGAAAAGTCAGAGAAGTAATTAGCCATATAAAATTAGCAGAAGCTAAAAGAGAGCATCTAGCTAATAAGGTGGAAGACGCTGCACCCCAAGTTTCTGTAGCTACTTAAAAAAAGCTACATCGTTGAATAAATCGCATTCACATTACAGGCTCTCTTGCACTCTACTAAAATCTAGTATATAAATTAATCACTATACAAATAAGTTCATGTAGACGAGTATAGTCGACGGCCTAAAGACTGCATGAACGTAATTAGGAGGATAATACTATGGCAAATACTACATTTGATGGACCGGTACGATCACGTGCTGGATTCCAATCAATAGGACCAGGATCAACTGTTGCGTTAACTGCAGCTACAAATTTAACTGTAGCAGCTCACGCAGGCAGAATTCTTACTATGGACCCTGTTGGAACACCTACAGCGATTACTTTACCGTCAATCGTTGGTGGAGCTGATTCAGCATCTGCAGGACCAGGAAGAGATCCAAACAACCCAAGTACAGTTGGTACAACTTTTGAAATAGTTTTCATTGATGAATTCACTGGAACAATTTCAACTGATGGTACTGACAAGTTTGTGGGTGCAGTTATGATCGGTGTTGATGATGGAGCGAAAAAAGCTTTCGTACCTACAGCAGCAAACGATATCGTAAACTTAAACGGAGAAGCTGGAGCTGGTAATGCTACTAAAGGTGGCTTAATCGGATCTAGAATNAAGTTTACTGCAACTGCAGAAAACACTTACATGGTTGAAGGTTTGTTAATTGGTGACGGAACAATTGTTACACCTTTTAGTGGATCGTAATAAATAATTAGATGTGGGCCTTCGGGCCCGCATAAAATTTTAAGGAGATAATATAATGGCGACATTTGGATCGGCACAAGATTGCGAAAGCACTTATGTAAATACAGAAACATCTACTGTTCAAACAGGTAGAACTAGAGTCTATGGAGTTTACTTAGATAGTGGATCAGCAGCTGGAGACTTTCACTTAAGAGATGGAAGTTCTTCAGGGACAATTAAGTTTAAATGTAAAACACCTGCAAACGCAGAGGGTATTACAATAACTTTCCCTGCACCTATACTTTGTAAAGATGGAGTCTATGTTAATTTTACTACTGAACATGTTGTAGCAGCAACTGTTTTTCATAGTGGTGGAAACAACAATTAAGGAGGCTTAAGTGGCTTTCTCAGGCACTACTACATTCGAGAAATTTCTCTCGATCGATGATATTATTACAGAGGCTTTTGAAAGATTAGGCCTATTTGATTACTCTGGTAATGATTTAAGATCAGCAAGACGTTCTTTAAATATAATGTTTCAAGAATGGGACAACAGAGGTTTGCATTTTTGGGAAGTAGATAGAACAGCCATTACATTAGCATCTGGACAAAACGAATATACATTATTCAGATCTCCATCTGACGGAGACGCAAACGGAATAACTACAACTTTAACATCTGGTATTTTAGCTACGGCCACAACTATACCTGTTGCCTCTGTTAAAAATATGAATCCTACAGGAAAAATTAGAATTAATAACGAAGTAATACAATACACTTCTATTTCTGGTAATAATATTATTTGTCCTCTTTCTGGACGTGGAGCAGATAACACAACAGCAGCAGCTCACAGTTCTGGTGATGCAGTTACAAATTTTGTTGATATGGTTTCAGATGTTCTTGAAGCTAGTTTCAGAAACTCAAGTGATGTAGATACACCACTTTCAAAAATTAACAGATCACANTATCAAGCTTTTTCAAATAANACTTCTACNGGTCAACCNTCNCAATATTTTGTNCAAAGATTNATAGACAAAGTTACAATCACTTTATACTTAACACCTGGTGATACTCAGGCAGGTGATTTTATTTATTTTTATTATGTTAAAAGAATTCAAGATGCTGGAGATTATACTAACGAAGCAGATGTAGTTAATAGATTTGTACCCTGTATGTGTGCAGGTTTAGCTTATTACATAGCTATGAAAAAAGCTCCACAAAGAATACAAGAGATGAAATTAATTTATGAAGACGAATTGCAAAGAGCACTACAAGAAGACGGTTCTCCAGCAAGCGTTTATATTTCACCTAAAACTTATTATCCGGAGATATAATGGCTAAATACGCAAAAGGAAAATACGCACTAGCAATTTCAGATAGGAGTGGTCAAGCATTTCCTTGGAGACAGATGGTTACTGAATGGAATGGTGCATTTGTTCACATTTCAGAATACGAACGTAAACAACCACAATTAGAACCAAAACCATTTGTAGCTGACCCACAAGGTTTAGAACAAGCAAGACCTCAAAACTTTCCATCAAATCAAATTGGTGGTGGTAATATGGTAGCTAGTTTAGTTTTACCTGGTGACTTTGCATTTCAAACTGTTAGTAATGGTAGTATGGTTCCTGATGATCCGGGAGTAATTAATGGTAAAAGACAAGCAGTAGTAAGATTAGGGGGTGTAACAATTAGTATATCATGACGTACGCTGAATTAGTAACAAAGATTAGAGATTATACAGAAGTAACAAGCACTGTATTAACTGATGCTATTATAAATGATTTTATTGAGGATGCTGAGTTTAGAATTTTAAGAGATGTAGACTCAGATAACAACAGAAGATATGCAACAGCTGCATTAGCAAGTGGAACTAGATTTATTCAAACTCCAGACAATACTCTGGTAATTAGATCTGCTCAGATTGTAGANTCTGATGGAGTAGGTCAAGCTAACAACAGAGATTTTTTACAGTGGAGAGATACAAGTTTTATGTCAGAATTTAACCCTACCGAGTCTACTGGGGTTCCAAAATATTATAGCTGGTGGGATAAAAACCACATTGTATTTGCGCCTACGCCAAATGCTAATTACACAATTCAGTTAAATTATATCTTGAAAGATCCTGGATTATCGGCTACAAATACTACTACATACATCAGTTTGAACTTTCCCAACGGACTTTTGTATGCATGCCTAGTAGAAGCTTATGGCTTTTTAAAAGGCCCACAAGACCTCTTGCAATTATATGAACAAAAGTATAAACAGGTGGTTGAAGGATTTGCAATTGAGCAAATGGGAAGAAGAAGACGAGATGAATATCAATCAGGTGTTCCTCGAGTCGGAAAATAAGTTAAGGAGAAAAAACTATGGCAATAACACAAGCAATTTGTAATTCATTTAAGAAACAGCTTTTAGAAGCTGACATGAATTTCAAACAAACTGGTGGTGACAAGTTCAAGTTAGCTCTTTACTCTTCAACAGCAACTCTAAACTCTGCAACTACAGCTTACCCTGGAGACAGCACTGGTGGTCAAGTTGGAAACACTGGTCAATACACTCAAGGTGGTGGACTACTTGTTAACAACGGAACATCGATTTCAGCAGGTGTAGCAAGATGTGATTTTGCAGATAGATCATTCACTGGAGTGACGTTAACAGCTAGAGGTGCTTTAATTTACAATACATCTTCTGATACAACTAATGCATCAGTTTGTGTTTTAGATTTTGGAGCAGATAAGACAGCTACTTCTGGTACGTTCACTATTCAGTTTCCAGCGCCAACATCAACAGCAGCGATTCTAAGGATCTCTGGTTAATCGTAGGAGGTAACCTCCTATGGCAAATAAAACTTACACGGTCACCGTCGCGAGTGGTAGTCTCTATGGCGGTGGTACAGGTAATGTATTTTATTTAGACGGAGCAAGAAATTCAACAGGACCCGGCACAGTTAGCTGGGTAGCTGATTCTACTCTACGTTTTGATCAAAGCGAAGCCACTAACGATAATCATCCATTAATATTTTCTAGCAATACAAGTGTTGGAGGTTATTTAACTTCTGGTGTAACTTATTATTTAGATGGCAACGTTACGTATTCACAATATACAAACACCACTACGTTTAATGCAGCTACCACTAGATACATAGAAGTAACTCCATCTTCTTTCACAGATTTTTATTATTTATGTTATTCGCATGGTATCGGAATGGGTGGTATCATGGATATGGTTGTCAATTCATGGGGCGCTCATCCTTATAATCAAGGTGCATGGAATCAAAACCAAGATTTAACTGTTCCTGTTTCTAATCCTAACGATACGTTATGGGGAAGAGATACATGGGGAACTTATTTCTGGGGTGGCGGTCAAAACATGGACATGTCACTTAACAATAGTGGCATAACAATTACAAACGAAATTAATCAAGGATGGGGTTCTGATGCCTGGGGAATAGAAACTTGGGGTGAATCAGGAAACCTACACGCAGTCACTGGTATTGCAATGTCAATGGCAGAGGGACTTAGTGGTGCTACAATTAATGGTGATTCTAATTTAACTCTTTCAGGAAACTCAGCAACAATGAATGTTGGAACTGTAGATGCATTCTCTGCATTTGTAGCAACACCTTCTGGTATACCAATGGTTGCGCAGCTAAACTTCAACCCTGCATTTGCTCAACCTACAGGTTTTGCAATGTCAGCTTCTTTAGGAAGTGTAGATGCAGACAATATTACTAAAGCAGAAATAACAAGTAAAATACCGGGATATTGGGGATATAAATCTTCTTGGGGCACATTAGCTTGGGGTAATGGTCAAACTGAATTACTTGCAATGGCTATGTCAGAAAACTTCTCAGGTGTAGACCCTGCACCAGATGCAGTTGTTACTGGTCAACAAATGTCTATTAGTTTAGCCATACCAGGTCAAAACAATTTTGATATTACCGGAGATGCAAACACTGGAGCTGGTGATACTACCATGGCTTGGGGTGATGCTACGTGGGGTAATTCAAGATGGAATAATGGTCAATTTATAGCTGATCCTAATTATGGTCAGACAATGGCTCTTACTCTGGGTAATGAAGTAGTAGATTTAAATACTNCTGTAGATGTTACAGGATTTGCATTAACAGCTGCTTTAAATTCAGTAGCAGATGTTATTACAGAAACTAGAGTATTTCCTCCTGGAAACCTCTTGACAATGGGTCTAGGTANAGGTACAAATACACTGATTTGGAATGCAGTCGATACAGGTTCAGCGCCAACGACACCTCCAGGATGGNAGGAAGTTCCNACAAATGCTGCNTAAAATAAGTGTTTGACACTATTTAAAAATATTAATAATATACAAGAATTGGAGATAAAAAATGGCGAACTCTACATCGGCTAGTTTAAAACTTACAGTCCAAGCAACTGGAGAAAACTCAGGAACTTGGGGTCAGATCACAAATACAAACTTATTAATCTTAGAACAAGCAATTGGTGGATTCCAATCAGTTGCTATTACTACAGGTGCAACTTTAACATTTTCTAATGGTGCTTTATCAAATGGTAAAAACCAAGTATTAAAATTAGTTGGAACAATCGGAGGAGCAGTTAACGTTGTTGTTCCAGATTCTGTTGAAAAAACTTATATCATCGACAATGCTACAACAGGTGCTTATACAGTAACTGTTAAAACTTCTTCTGGAACTGGTGTCACTTGGGCAGCTGCTGACAAAGGAACTAAAATGGTTTACTCTGACGGTACTAACGTTGTTGATACAGCATTTACAGATTTATCATCAGACTTCTCGCCACAACTTTCAGCAGACTTAGATACTAACGCACAGAATATTATTATTGATAATACAAAAGCTATCTTAGACGAAAGTTCAAACGAACAAATTAAATTTTCAACAACTGGATCTGCAGTTAATGAATTTACAGTTGCTAACGCAGCTACAGGTAATGCGCCAAATTTATCTGCAACTGGAGGTGACTCTAACATTGATATAAATATTTCACCAAAAGGTTATGGAAGAGCGACTTTCAATGGCCAAGGTAAAATTCAAGGTGTTGCAGAAAAAGTTACAACAGAAGCTACAGCTGCTACAGGGACAATCAACTACGATGCTCTGACTCAATCAGTATGGAACTTTACATCAGACGCAGCAGCTAACTGGACATTAAATGTTAGAGGAGATGGTTCAACGTCTTTAGATTCTATTATGGATACAGGTGAATCATTAACTATTGCACACATTGTAAAAATGGGTTCAACACCATATTATAATTCAGCATTTCAAATTGATGGATCAAGTGTCACTCCAGAATGGCAAGGTGGATCTGCACCAACTTCTGGTAATGCAAGTTCATTAGATGCTTATTCATACACTATTATTAAAACTGGTTCAGCGACGTTTACAGTATTAGCGTCTCAAACACAGTTTGCGTAATAAATTAGGAGGAGAAAGATTATGCCACTACTAGGAACATTCGGAGCAGCTTCATCAAAAGGGTTTGGTCAAACAGGATCAACAGGGAGTAGTTTTATTGTAGCTACTGGTGGAACAGAAACTACTGACGGTGATTACAAAGTTCATACATTTACATCATCAGGATGTTTTGTAGTTTCTTCTGCTGGTCTTCCACCTGCATGTGGTGGAGATGGATCTTACGTTGATTATTTAGTAGTTGCTTCTGGCGGAAATGGTCCAGGAAATTCTGGTGGCGGCGGAGGCGGCACGAGATCTTCTAATAGAACTTATTGTCAAGCATCTAACTCATCAGGCTCAGGCTCAACAGCCGGAGTACAAGTTTCAGCATCTCCAGGAACTTACCCAGTTGTAGTCGGATCTCCATCAGGAACTAGAGGCGGCCCTTCAAGCTTTGGTGGAATTAGTACGACGGGCGGCGGAGAAGGTGGCGGCGGAAACGGCGGTCACGGAGCATATCCTGGAGGATCGGGCGGTGGCGGAGGNCANAGAGCAGGATCAGGAACGGGAAACGATGGAGGATATTCTCCACCTGAAGGAAGTAATGGAGGTGGACCTATCGGAACTGGAATTCATGGCGCGTATGGTGGCGCTGGCGGCGGAGGCTTAACTTCAGGAGGTCAAGGAGCTTCTGGTGGACACCTAGGTGTTGGAGGAAACGGCGGAAACGGCGGAACTTTTAATATTAATGGCACAAGTACAATTTTTGGAGCTGGAGGAGCAGGTGCCCCTCAACAAAATACTAGTCCAAGCACACCTCAAAGAGTTGCAGGAGGCCCTAGCCCTTCTACATCAGGGGCAGGCGGAGGAACTAGTTTATCTGGAGGATCGCAAGCTACAGCAGGCCGAGGTGGCGGCGGAGCCGGCGACAATGCCGGTTATCCTACATATCCCTCACCTAATGCAGGTGGATCTGGAACAGTTATTATAAGGTATAAATATCAATAATGATTAAACACTACGCAAAAATGGATCCTGATACAAACACAGTCCTTACATCAATTGTAGGCGAAGGGGATAATGATTTAGACATTAGAACTAAATTAGAAAAATCAACAGGTTGGTTAAAAGAAAATTGGATTGCTCATCCTGAAANCGCTCAGGAAGCTGAACTACATATTAGAATAGGNTCTACTTACAACAGTGAAACAGGTAAGTTTTTAAGACCAAAACCATATGCAAGTTGGACTTTAAAAGCTGATGGAACAGATTGGGAAGCACCAGTTGCAAACCCTGATAATCTCCCTGAACAACATTGGGATGAAGATAATCAAGAGTGGCGTCCGTATAGTACAGAGTAATTGATTATTTAAATAATCAATATATAAGAAAGAAAAAGGTATGAAATATAATTTAATTAGTAAAGATCTATTTAATTTTAAATTTCCATTTAAAGCCTCTAAAATGGATAATGATAAACTTTCTGCTTTTATTATAAATACTTATATTAATTTTAAATTTACCCCTAATAATAATTACAACGATATTATAATAAAAACTCCAAACCAACATATAGATTGGATTGAAAATTATATTAGAGAAAAAATAGGACAAATTGATAACTTTATTGCACTAGATGTTATTAATCGTTTAGCACAAGTAAATGGATATTTAGAATCTTCATATAAAAGAAATCATATAAATCATTACGATTATAAACGATCACCTCATTATACATCTATATATGTTGTTAAAGGCACCGGTAGACTTATATTAGAACATCCAACTTACAAACAAGAAAATGACTTTTCTATTTTGGAAATGGAACCAGGAGAAATATTTGTATTCAATAGTGACTTAAATTATTTTACAGATAAAAACTATGACGACACTATCAATAGACAATTATTAATTACTAACTATGAAAAACTATAATGCAACTACATGAAGCTATACAAAGAGGAGCAGTACATTTAGAAAATAATTTTTTTACCGATGAAATATATAAAGATGTATACTTTAATTTAAAACAAGTTAATTTTAATGCATGTTATCAACCTGCTCAAACATTATATTATAATAGATTAGAAGCTTATCCGTGTCATGAGTATTGGTATAATAGATATGATGAGTTTATTCTTTTAAAACTAAGAAGTCTTTTAGGTTGTGAACTAAAAGATTTTAAATGTTTTGCTAGAAAACTAATTGGTAAAGAATTAAAAAAGAGTCCTCAAGGAAGTCATAAATATGGACTGGTTCATAAAGATGATATGGATTTTGCTTGTGTTTTATCTTTAGATGAATCTGTCAATAACGGAACAGCTTTTTATGAACATCAATTTCATAGAGCTCCTTACATGGAAGTAGGTGCGTATCCCAATAGATTAGTTCTATATTCTGGACACAGATATCATTCTACTTGTTATGATTTTAATCTAGAGGAAAGCACGAAGTTAGTAATGTTTTTTAATAAGGATTGATATGTTATCTAATAAAAATTCATGGTGGGCATTTGAAAGTGTTTTATCTAAAAAATTTTGCAATGAAGTAATAGAGTATGGAAATCAACAAAAACATTTATCAGGTGCTGTAGGTAAAACAAAAGGCAACGTTGATTTACGGATAAGAAATTCACAAGTCGCGTGGTTAAATGATCCTTGGATATATAAAGAAATAGTGCCTTTTATTAAATTAGCAAATAAAAATGCACAATGGAATTATAGTTTTAGTGGCCAAGAAAATATGCAATTTACAAAATACTCTGACAATCAATATTATGGATGGCACAAAGATGAATGGGACGAAAAAAATAAATCTAACGATGTTAGAAAATTATCTGTAACGTGTGCATTAAACGAAGGTGATGAGTATGAAGGTGGTAATTTAGAATTTCAATATAGAGATTATGAAAATATACAAAATGAAGTTTGTCGTTTTACAAGAAAACAAGGTAGTATTATTGTTTTCCCCTCTTATGTTTATCACCGTGTAACTCCTGTATTAAGTGGAACTAGATATAGTTTAGTTATATGGACGTTAGGAGAACCATGGAAATAATTGTTTTAGGTGGAGGCACAGCAGGTTATGTAAGCGCTCTAATATTAAAAGAAAGATTTAGAGAAACTATAAATATAAAAGTAATTAAATCTAAAGATATAGGAATCATAGGAGTTGGAGAAGGTTCAACTGAACACTGGAGTGATTTTTTAGATTTTATAAATTTAAATCCAGAACTAATGGTAAAAGAATGTGGTGCTACTTTTAAATTTGGTGTTATGTTTGAAAATTGGGGATGTCAAAAATACTTTCATAGTTTGGACCCTGACTTTGAAATAAAAAAAGGACAAGAGCAAATTAGTTATTTAAAATTAATATTAGAAGATAAAAAATTAAATCATAATTTTTTCTACGAAAACATAATGCCTTTTGATTTTGCACCCAATCAATATCATTTTGATACACATAAATTAAATATTTTTCTTGAAAAGCTATCTAGACAACGAGGTATTGAAGTAATAGATGATATTATTACTGAAGTAAAAGTAAATAAAAAAGGTATTGATTTAATAAAAAGTAAAAACAAACAATATAAAGCTGATTTTTTTATAGACTGCACAGGTTTTAAAAGAGTTTTAATGAATAAGTTAGGAGCTAAATGGGTGTCCTACAAAAAATATTTAAAAGTAAATTCAGCTATAACTTTTCAAACACCTGATGAAGATAACTATAACATATGGACATTAGCTAAAGCTTTAAATCATGGGTGGAGATTTAAAATACCAGTGCAGGGAAGACATGGTAATGGTTATATATTTTCTGATGAGTCTATTACAGCTGACGAGGCCAAAGCAGAAGTAGAAAAAGATTTAGGTTATGAAGTAACAATAGGAAAACACATAAAGTTTGATCCAGGTAGATTAGATAAAGCCTGGATTAAAAACTGTGTGGCCATTGGTTTAGCCGGTAATTTTATTGAACCTCTTGAAGCTACGTCTATCGGCACTACNATACAACAAACTTTTTTATTAATGCACGATTTGCAAAGTAATTCTGAAAGTATAAGAAAAGAATATAANGATAGAGTCGAAGGGATTATGAATAATATAAGAGATTTTGTATTTTTACATTACCTACCACACGATAAAAATAATAAATTTTGGAAAAGTTACACTGTAGACAATGCTCCACCTAGTCTAAAAAGATTATTGTCCATAGCAAAAAGAAGATTACTTATTGATCAAGATGTTGAGGGAGGCGATTATAAACTTTTTTGGGCTAAAAATTTTATTCAAGTATTGTACGGCATAGGTTTTTACAAAGATAACACAGACATAAAACAACAGTATAAATTTGTTCCAGACACTTTTAAACACATGATGAATCATTATTTTGACTCTGATTTAAAATTAAAATATAAGNATGTTTCGTTATTAAAACACAAAGATATAGTTAATGAAAAAGNTAAATTATAAAAAAGATAAAATTAAAGTTATAAAAAATTCTTTAGATAAAGATTTAATTGATTTTTTATATAATTATTTATTGATGAAAGAAGAAGTTTTGTTAAGACTTTTAAATGAAAAATATATATCCCCTTTTGAAACAGGGTTTGGAATTATTGGGGATCCTCAAGTACCTGATAGTGGTCTGTGTTTATATGGAGATCCTGTAGGAGATACTATTTTATTAAGATTACAACAGGTTATTGAAAAACAAACTAAATTAAAATTAATTCCTACGTATTCTTATTCTAGAAATTATAGAAGAAATAATGAATTAAATCGTCATACAGACAGACCAAGTTGTGCTGTTTCTGCTACCCTTAATGTAGGAGGAGATCCTTGGCCTATATTTATAGAGCCGTCAGGTAAAAAAGATAAAAAAGGTAAAGAAATAATTTTAAAACCTGGCGATCTTTTGATGTATCAAGGGTGTACGCTAGAACATTGGAGAGAACCTTTTAAAGGTGAGAAATGTGTGCAATTGTTTTTACACTACACGCAAGACAAAAATACAAATTTATTATACGACACAAGACCTTATTTAGGTCTTCCTAGTTTTTTTAAAAATGAGCAAGATAATTAGAAATTATTATAAGTTTGACAGACCAATAACGTTTAATATTTTACCTGAAATATTAATTAACTTAAATGTAACAAGTTATTACAAAAGCGATTATAAAGAAGGAAAAATATTGAATGAAGTATTTCAAATAAAACATATACATCAACATCCTATCTTTCACGAATTCTGTGATAAAATAAAAAAAGATTTAAAAGTAACTGATCATTGGGATCTAGATATGTTTTTAGCATTTGCACCAGGTTCAAGTGGTGCAACTCATGTAGATGACTATGAAGTTGCAATACTAAGTGTTCTAGGACAAACATGTTTCAGAGATGCAGATGGTAATCATGTGCTTAATCCAGGGGATTTAATATCTTATAAAAGAGGAGAAATTCATCAAGGTATTGGACTTGATCCAAGAATAAGTTTATCTTTTGGTTATGGCTTTTAAAGATTATTTAATTGATATAAAAAAACCTGAAACTCCGCATCTAGGATGGGACATACAGGGAATTATAAAGGATAGAACAAATCAGCCTTTTAAATTTGATTTGAAACCTATACAAAAAATAAAAGGTGTTTTTGGTAAAAAAGGAGATTTTAAAAAGAAAGCCGACAAAATGGTATTTGAATATAAAGATAAATACATTGTATTAGATGTTGAAGAATTAACTCAGTATGTTAAAAACAAAAAACTTAAAATAGTTGATATGAAAGACTTACTAAAGGAATTAGAATGGACAATAATTATAAACAAGTAAAACTTTTTACATCCTCAATCTGGCATAAAAATTATCCGGAGTTATTGTATCTCAATAAACATTGTGATGCTTACATTGAAAAAGCAAAAAAAGAAACTGGTAATAAATTTGGAGAAGTCAATCATTCAACAAGTTTGACTATGGACAATAATTTTAAACCACTAACAGACGCTGTAGGAAACAACGCTCTATGGTATTTAGACAATCAAGGTTTTGATATGAATGCATATACCATGATGTTTACTGAGTTGTGGGTTCAAGAGTTTACTGAAAAAGGTGGAGGAGCTCATGAAACTCACGTCCATTATAATCAACACGTATCGGGTTTTTATTTTTTAAAGTGTGGTGAAGGTTCTTCGTTTCCTTTATTTCACGATCCTAGACCCGGTGCTTTAATGACAAAGCTAAAAGAAAAAGACAAAAATCAAATGACAGACGCCATATCTACTATACAATATAAACCAGAACCAGGAGACATGGTTATATTTAATGGATATTTACCTCATAGTTTTGTAGTTGATTCAGGTAAAATTCCTTTTAGATTTATCCACTTTAATCTTCAAGCTTTTCCAAAACAACTTATTAATGGATAGATTATTTGGTTTTCCTATCGTAAAGTATAAAGTCAATCCTCAAGACTATAATAAAAAAGAGGTTATTAATACTATTCTTAGTAACTATCAATTAGACAAAGAAAGAAACGAATGGGATCCAAATAGTCATCTTCATCACAGTGTAGATGATGAACACAACACTTCTTTTGTAACACCTAATTACAAGCTTTTAGAAAAAATATATTTAGACATGTCTAAGCAATACGTTTCTTCTTTAGGTATTCAAGGAGATATAACTATTAAAATTATAAACTATTCTGTAATAGAAAAAAATAATTACATGGACCCACACGTTCATGCTCATGCCGATTTTGTGGGCGCACACTATATATTCTTTGATTCAGAAAAACATTTGCCAACTTTATTTATTAATCCTTCAGAAGGAAACGCAACATTTGCTAGAGTGCTTAAACCTAAATTATATAAACAAATGTTAAATCAAAAAAACTCTTTAAATTCTTGGATTTTACCTGCCTATAATTATACCGCAGAAGAGGATGACGTTTTAATATGGCCATCCATACTTAAACATGGTATACACAAACAGATAAAAGATAGCGTTAAAAAACGTATATCCGTGGCTTGGAACATATATGTGGCCTAATTAGTTTAGGTTGCAACCTCTATATAAACCTATATAATACAGCAGTTATGCTACAGAAACTCAACTTTAAACCTGGTTTTAATAAACAAGCAACAGACTCTGGAGCCGAAGGTCAATGGGTCGATGGAGACTTTGTTAGATTTAGATATGGATTACCTGAAAAAATAGGTGGTTGGAAACAACTTACAGAAGCTCAAGAAACATTACCTGGAGCTGCTCGTGCTCAACATGCTTTTACCAGTTTTGGTGGTGAAAAATACGTAGCTATTGGAACATCGCAAGGGTTATTCTTATATTACGAAGGAGCTTTTTACGACATTAGTCCTTTAGCAACAGCTATCACTGGCGCTACTTTTGATACTTTTTCAAGTCAAAATAACGTAACCGTAAACAAAACAGGGCACGGTTTAGAGAAAGGAAGATATGTAACCTTTACATCTGTAACCCCACCCACAGGATATGTAGCATCAGATTTTACGACAGGTGCTTTTGAGATTTTAACAGTGCCTAATGCAAATACTTTTACTATTCAAATGAGAGTTAATGCAAGTGGAGCTGCATCGGCTTCCGGCTCTGCTAGTATAAATCCATACGAAGCAGTTGGACCAACATTTCAAACAGCTGGTTATGGTTGGGGCACGTATCAATGGAACACAGGAACATGGGGCACAGCTAGAACTGTAAGCAACGTGATTCTGGATCCAGGCAACTGGAGCCTTGATAACTTTGGAGAAGTATTAGTTGCAACTATATTTAATGGNAAAACATTTACTTGGGATGCAGGCGCATCAGGACCTAGAGGAATTCGAGCTTCTCAAACTACAACTAATTTTAACACGACAAACAATCCTACAGCCACGCGAGTATCTCTTGTGTCTGATAGAGATAGACACTTATTTCATTTTGGAACCGAAACTACTATTGGAGATTCAACCACACAAGATCCAATGTTTGTAAGATTTTCTAATCAAGAAG
>FUFK010045981.1_pt1 | contig 19148 bp, 21 predicted proteins | sample 1021851 | NCBI WGS metagenome assembly FUFK01 (sample SAMEA51879418, study PRJEB19060) | metagenome
AATTATGGAATTAATTAATAACGTTGCAAAAGCACATGGTGGTTTTTCCGTTTTTGCTGGAGTTGGAGAAAGAACAAGAGAAGGAAATGATTTGTATCATGAAATGATGGAGTCAGGTGTAATAAAACCAGAAGGTCCTGGTTCGAAAGCAGCTTTGGTATATGGTCAAATGAATGAACCTCCAGGTGCAAGAGCAAGAGTAGCCTTAACAGGTTTGACCGTTGCAGAATATTTTAGAGATCAAGAAGGTCAAGATGTTTTGTTCTTTGTTGACAATATCTTTAGATTCACTCAAGCAGGTTCAGAAGTTTCAGCACTTTTGGGAAGAATTCCTTCAGCGGTTGGATATCAACCCACTTTGGCGACTGATATGGGAAATTTGCAAGAGAGAATAACAACTACTAATAAGGGATCTATTACTTCTGTTCAAGCAATTTATGTTCCTGCAGACGACTTAACAGATCCAGCGCCAGCCACATCTTTTGCTCACTTAGATGCTACAACAGTTCTTTCAAGACAAATTGCTGAGATAGGTATTTATCCAGCTGTAGATCCTCTAGACTCCACATCTAGAATTCTTGATCCCAGAATAGTTGGTGATGAACATTACAGAGTAGCTCGTGAGGTACAAAAAATTTTACAAACTTACAAATCTCTTCAAGATATTATTGCAATTCTAGGAATGGATGAATTATCAGAGGAAGATAAATTAGTGGTTGCAAGAGCAAGAAAGATTCAAAGATTTTTATCTCAACCTTTCTTTGTTGCAGAAGTCTTTACAGGTTCTCCTGGAAAACTAGTAGATTTAGAGTCTACCATCAAGGGGTTTGATGCAATTTGCAAAGGTGAATATGATCACCTTCCAGAAGCTGCATTTTATATGGTTGGAACAATTGAAGAGGCTATTGAAAAAGCTGAAAAAATTAAAAAAGATGCTGCTTAATGGGTGAAGAATTTAATTTAGAAATTATTAATCCGGATAAGTCTTTTTTAAATAAAAAAGATGTTACCGAAGTTNTAGTTCCAGCACTAGAGGGTGAAATGGGTATTTTGAAAGATCATATNTCAATTATTTCNTTCTTAAAACCAGGTATAATTAAAGTTTACTCAAAGTCTGGTGAGGATCAGTATTATATAGAGGANGGGATTTTAGANTTTAAAAATAATAACTTATCTGTTCTAACTAGTTCAATAATAAATGTTAAAGATTTAGAAAAAAGTAAAATACAAGAATTAATGAAATTAGCCGAAGAAGATGTTGGAAAACCAGATCTAAATGATCAATCAAGATATCTTGTGGATCAAAAAATTGAAGTTTTAAAATCTATCAATTAATTATTTCTTTTATTTGAGACTTTAATTTTTTATAAACTTCAAGTTTAAAATCTACTACAACTTCTGTGATCATATCTAAATCTATCCATTTCCATTCTAAAAACTCAGGTTTCTTNGTATTAATATTTATTTTATCATCAGTTCCCAAATATCTCATAATAAACCATTTTTGTTTTTGNCCTTTATATTTTCCTTTCCATATTATCCCAAGTAAATGTTTTGGTAATTCATAGGTAAGTATTTCATCTATTTCTTTAATCAATTCTACGTCTTTAATACTTGTCTCTTCTTCTAACTCTCTGTAAGCAGCTGACANAAAGTNTTNNTCCTTTATNNACNCCNCCCTGAGGCATTTGCCAAAAGTTTTTTGGATTATCAATTCTTTTTGCAACAAAAATTTTGTTTTCTTTATTCAAAATTACAATTCCAACACCACTTCTTAGTGGTAAATTTNGAANTTTTTCATCCATTTTAACCGTTAATAAGTTTTATAGCGTAATTTAATTGATTATCAGTTTCAGTTTTTATTAGAAAGTCATCAGAGTCCTCATCAACCTCTATATCTGGTGATACGCCAACCTGTGAAATTGATTTTCCTGATGGTAAATAGTATTTTGCAACAGTGATTCTTATTGCGCCTTCATTTTTAAGTGGAATTATTGATTGAACTGAACCTTTTCCAAAACTATTTTCACCTATAAGAATTGCTCTTTTATGATCTTTTAAAGCACCAGCTACAATTTCAGACGCAGATGCTGAACCATAGTTAATTAAGACCACTAAAGTTTTCCCATTTGTGAGATCACCTTTTTTTGCAAACCATTTTCTATTTTCAGACGTCTTTCTACTTTTAGTGGATACGATTTCTCCATCTTCAAGAAAAAAATCTGAAATTCTAATTGCCTGAGAGAGCAGACCACCAGGATTATTTCTTAAATCTAAAATATAAGCTTTTACCTTTTTATCTTTTTCTAATTTATTTATTTCTCTCTCAATTTGTTTTCCGCTATTTTCGTTAAAAGAAGTTAATCGAATATAACCAATATTTTTTTCCAATAAATCAGATTTGACTGATTTTATTTGTATTATTTCTCTTATGATATTGAATGTAAGTGCTTTTTTTTCTCCTCTTCTTCTAATTGTTAAATTTATACTAGATCCAACTGGACCTCTCATTAATTCCACTGCCTCTGTTAAAGATTTTCCTTGTACTTGAGTATCATTAATTTTTACAATGTAATCTCCAGCTTTAATTCCAGCTTTAGATGCAGGAGTATCATCAATCGGAGATATAACTTTTACAACTCCAGACTCCATACTTACTTCAATTCCAAGACCACCAAATTCACCACTAGTTTCAGTTTGCATTTCATTATAAATTTCAGGTGACATATATGAAGAATATGGATCTAAAGATTGCAAAAGACCATTAATTGCTGAGTCCATACTTTCAGATTGGTTTATTTCATCAACATATTCTTTATTAATTTTTTCAAGCACTTCTCCAAATAAATCTATTTTTTTATAAATTTCATTTTCAGATGAAAAAGCAAAATTAAAATAAAAAAAATTGATAATAAATGCTGTTACTAATAATCTTTTANTCATATGATTAATTTCTCTTTTGGAATTAACTCAGACCAAATTTTCTCTAGTTCGTAAAATTTNCTTTTCTCAGGATGAAAAATATGAATGATCAAATCAATTCCATCAACCAATTTCCATTCATTACTATCTTTACCTTCGATCTTAGAATTCTTAATCCCGTTGTCTTTCAATTTCTCAAGTACTTGTTCTGACAATGATTGTATATGTCTTGAGGAAGTTCCACTAGCTATGATCATATAATCTGCCATTGAGCTTTTATCTTTTAAATCTATACTTATTATATCTTGAGCTTTGTTTGTATCTAGAGTGCTTATAATGATTTGTTTTAGATCAGATATTTTATCCATTAATTATGTTTAACCTTATCAAATTTTTCTTAATTGAGAAGATGAAATATTGACTTTATTAAATTTAACAAATTTCAAATTTTTACCTTTTAATGTTTTAAATGATAATGAATTTAATGATTTTTTTTTGTAGCCATGGCGATCAAATACAACAATATTGCATTTTTGTGAAATTATTTTCCATTTATGCCATTTGTGAAAATTAATTAAATTATCAGCTCCCATTAAAAAATAAATTTCTGATTTAGTAATTTTTTTTAGATAATTAATTAGATTTATTGTTTTATTTGATCTTATTAAATCTTCGTAGAATTTTACATTTATAAAGTGGTTTTTTCCTATAATTTTTTTACAACTTTTAATTCTTTTATTGATACCATTTTTACTACTTCTTTTAAGTGGATTTTTTTTTGTAATTGCCCAAATAACTTTCTTTAATTTAAATTTTTTAATAGCCTCTTTTGAGATCGCTAAGTGTCCTTTATGGGCTGGATCAAAAGACCCGCCAAGTACACCCAATTTTTTTTTTATTTTCAATTTATTTCCTAATTTTTCCATTGCTACTTACTAAGTACTTGTAAGAAACTAATTGGTTTAATCCAACAGGCCCTCTGGGTGGAAGAGTACTTGTTGATATACCAACTTCACCACCAAATCCAAATTCACCCCCATCAGCGAATTGTGTAGATGTATTGTGCATTGCTATTGAACTTTTGATATTTGTTAAAAATTTTTTTGCGGTCATATTGTTTTGAGTAATAATACAATCGGTATGCATAGTTCCATATTTGTTAATATGTTTTACAGCTTCATTGTGATCTTTAACTGTTTTTACAGATACAATTGCTGAAAGGTATTCTTTTGACCAATCTTTATCATTAGCTTTAAGTATATTTCCTTTATAAAATTTTCTTGTTTCATTATCACCAATAATTTTACAACCATGGTATTCTAAATTTTTTAAAATTGGGTTAATCATCTTTTTTATAATCTTTTTATGGAATAATATTGTTTCAGTAGCTCCACATATTGCAGTATTTCTAAGTTTTGCATTTAAAACAACTTTTTTTGCTAATTTAAGATTTGCATCTTTGTCAATAAAAGTGTGACAAATTCCTTCTAAGTGTCCAATAGTTGGTACCTTAGACAATGATTGAACTTTTTTAACTAATTCTTTACCCCCTCTTGGAATTATTACATCAATAAATTTATTCATATTAGTCAACATAAAATCAACTGCTTTTCGATTTTTTATATCTATGAACTGCACAAAATTTTTATCTATTTTGTTTTTTTTCAAAGAGTCCCTAAATAAGTCAGATAAAATTTTATTTGAGTAAAATGCNTCTGTNCCTCCTTTTAATATAACNGGATTTCCAGATTTAAAGCATAATGATGCAACATCTGAAGTAACATTAGGTCTNCTNTCATAAATTACTCCAATCACACCCATCGGTATAGAAATTTTGGAGATAGTTAGGCCATTGGGCCTTCTCCATTTTTCCAATATGACATTTGTTGGATCTTTAAGTTTAATTATTGACTTAATAGTGTGTATGATATTAGAAATTTTTTTTTCATTTAAAATCAATCGTTTTATTAAATTGCTCTTAATCCCTTTTTTTTGTGCATTATTAATGTCTTTTTTATTTTGATTGATTATTAATTTTTTTTTCTTGTTTAACAGTAAACAATAATCTTTCAAAACTTTATTCTTTTTTTTTGTTTCGATATTTAAAGAAAAAGCTTTTTTTGATTTTTGTCCAATAATATTTAATTTTTTTCTCATTATATTTTAACCATATCATCTTTATGAACGACTTCGGACTTAGTAATATAGCCAAGAATTTTTTGAATTTCATTAGAATGGCATCCTAAAATTTTAGTTATTTCCTCTGATGAAAAGGAACTTAACCCTCTTGCAAATTCTTTACGTTTATTATCTAAAATTTTTATATGGTCTCCTTTTTTAAATTTACCAGAAACTCTTTTGATACCGGCTGCTAATAAACTTTTACCGCTTATCAAAGCTTTTTTAGCACCTTCATCAATGATCAATTCACCTTTTGGTGACACTGAGCTAATTATCCATTTTTTTCTAGCATGTAATTTAGTGATTTGAGAAATAAACCAAGTACAGTAATTTTTTTTATTAATTTGACTAATAGGGTTCATATATAAGCCGTTAGCAATTATCATATTNCATCCTGCTAGATTAGAAATTTTTGCTGCTTCAATTTTTGTATCCATTCCACCACTACCATATTCAGTCGTACCTTTAATGCTGATATTTTGTAATTCTTTGTTTATATCAAAAACTTTTTTTATTAATTTTGCATCTTTATGAACTTTTGGATTTTTTGTGTAAAGCCCATCTACATCAGATAACAAGATTAATGTATCAGCGTCTGTAATTTGAGCCACTCGTGATGCAAGCCTGTCATTATCACCATATTTAATTTCTGATGTTGCAATTGTATCGTTTTCGTTAACAATTGGTAAATAATTGAGTTGAAATAAATTTTCGAATGTTCTTTTGGCATTGATTGATCTTCTTCTTTCCTCAGTATCATCTAAAGTTAAAAGAATTTGAGAAATATTTATTTTACATTTTGAAAAGGCTTGAGAATATAAATTCATTAATTCTATCTGACCAATAGAGGCAACCGCTTGACTTTTATCAAGTTTAAGATTTGTTTTTTTATAATTCATTTTCTTACAACCAAGTGCTATAGCACCAGAGCTTACAATTGTTACCTTTTTATCTTTGGACATTAATTTTTTAATATCTTTTGCAAAACTCAATAACCAATTTTTTCTAATTTTTTGTTTCTTATCGACTAATAACGATGAACCAATTTTAATGACTATATTTTTTGAGTTTTTAAGAAACATATGAAATTAATTTAGCTTTTATTTTGGAAATTGATTCTTTTTTTATTGTTGATAAAGTCAATATTTCACAATTCTTGTTTTTTGAAAATTCTTTTACTATTTTTTTAGTGGTTTCTTCATTCATTAAATCTGTTTTATTTAATACTATTAATTCTTTTTTTTTCATTAGCTGAGAGCTATAATTTTTTAATTCATTTTTAACTTGATTATATGATTTATTTAAATTCTCGTTAGTTATATCTATTAAATGTAATATTGATTTACATCTTTCAATATGTTTTAAAAACTTTGTGCCAAGTCCTGTACCCTCGTGTGCACCTTCTATCAAACCTGGAATATCTGCAATTGTAATTTCTCTATTATCGTAACTTACAACGCCTAAATTTGGGTTAAGTGTTGTGAATTCGTAATTAGCAATTTTTGGAGTTGCGTTAGTTATAGCAGCTAATAAACTTGACTTACCTGCATTTGGTAATCCAATTATTCCAATATCAGCAATTGTTTTCAATTGTAACCAAATTGTAAATTCTTCACCGATCGCACCTTTTGTAAATTTTTTTGGTGCTCTATTAGTAGAACTTTTAAATCTTGTATTTCCCAAACCTCCTTTTCCTCCTGAAGCAGCGATAAATTCTTCACCAATCTTTGTAAAATCATATAATAATGTTTTATTGTCTTCTTCAAAAATTTGTGTACCTAAAGGAACTTTAAGAATTAAATCTTTTCCNCTTTTTCCAGAGCGGTTTTGACCCGACCCATTTTCTCCTCTTTGAGCTTTATGATGTTGTTGGTATCTAAAATCTATCAAGGTATTTAAATTCTGCTCTGATTTTAAAATTATTGAACCACCTTTACCTCCATCTCCTCCATCAGGTCCTCCAAATTCAATAAATTTTTCTCTTCGAAAACTTGGCGAACCATCACCACCGTTTCCTGCTTTGATATATATTTTTACTTGATCTAAGAATTTCATAATACAACGNTATTTTTAAGTTGTACTATTAATTGGGTTTTACTGAAACAAATGTTCTATCTGATTTAGTTTTCTTAAAAACTACTTTGCCTTTAATCACTGAGAAAATTGAGTGATCTTTNCCCATACCCACATTTTCACCAGGAAAAATTTTTGTGCCTCTTTGTCTAACAATAATATTTCCAGGAATTACGGTTTCACCACCATATTTTTTTACACCAAGTCTTCTTCCGGCACTATCACGTCCGTTTCTAGATGAACCACCTGCTTTTTTTGTTGCCATATTAAATTACCAATTATTTACTTGCTTCTTTTTTAGGTTCTTCCTTTTTTTTTGAAGGTTTTATTATTTTTTCAGCCTCTGATAAAATTTTACCATCTTTCGAAAAAATTTTATTAATTCTTATCATTGAATATTGTTGCCTATGACCATTTTTTCTTCTTGAGTTTTGTCTTCTTCTTTTCTTAAAAATTAAAACAGTTCTATTTTTGCTATTCTTAATCAAGTTTGCTTCCACTTTTGCCCCTTGAACGGTAGGAGCTCCTACTTCAATTACTTTGTCATCTCCATAGGCTAATATTTCTTTAAATTCGACTTTTGTATCAGATTTTGAATTAGGTAATTTTTCAATTTTCAAAATTTCACCTGATTTAACTTTATATTGTTTTCCACCTGTTTGTATTACTGCGTAAGACATAAAATATTTGTTAATTTAAATACCGCAATATAGTCCGGGTGACACTATAGTCAAGATCTATAAACTAGAAATTATCCTTTAAATCTCTCAATTTTGAAAAGCTATCTAAATTTTTGGCTTTAAGAAATATATTACATTCAATTTCATCCCCTAATATTGTTGGAATACTTGGTAAATTGTTTTGCAATTTTTTTTTAATTACTTCAATCTTTTTTTTTAATTTCATATTATTAGCGTCGTTTGCTAAACAAAAATCTCCATTTTTAAGAGTGTACTCATGACCACAATAAATTTCAGTATCTTTAGGAAGTATCTTAATTTTATTTAATGAATTAAACATTTGCTCATATGTACCTTCAAAAATTCTACCACATCCCAAAGAAAACAATGTATCACCAGTAAATATTTTTTTTTCTTTAAAAAAATGAAAAGCTATATGTCCTGTCGTATGACCCGGTATATGATAAATCTTAGCTTCAAAATTTTCTTCTTTCCAAATTTGATTATCTTCTACCAAAATATCAATTTCTGGTATCCTATCTTTATCGTCTTTGAAACCAACTATTTTAGAATCATATTTTTCTTTTAATTCTTTGTTTCCTCCAACGTGATCATAATGATGATGGGTGTTNAAAATATATTTTAATTTAACNTTATTCTCTTNAATTGCTTTAATTACTGGTTTTGACTCACTCGGATCAATTACACATGCATTTTTATTGCTTTTATCAAATATTAGATATGAATAGTTATCATTTAAACATGGTATTATTTTTACTTCCATTTTTATCTTTCTATTAAAAAAATGCCAAGATTTGAACTTAAATTTTTTAGATTTAGGTTACCATCTTTGATATATGAGAGTTGATTGCTTCTTAAGGCAATAGACTTTGATAATTTAAAATTTTTAGCTTTACTAAAATAAACAAAGTCTTTTATAGTACATAGGTGAANATTTGGAGTATTGTACCATTCGTCTGGTAATGTTCTTGTTACAGGCATTGTGCCTTTTAATAAAAGATGTAATCTTATTTTCCAATAGCCAAAATTTGGTATTGTCACAATAGCCTGTTTTCCAATTCTTAAGAGCTCATTGATAACTTTTTCTGGATTCAAAAATGCTTGTAAAGTTTGACTTAAAACAACATAATCAAAAGATTTATCTGGAAATTGTTTTAAATCTTCCTCAGCATTACCTTCGATTATGGTTAATCCTTTAGCAATACAGTTTTGAACTTTAGTTTTTGAAATTTCGATTCCTCTTATATTTACTTTTTTTTCTTTAACAAGATACTCCATTAAAATACCATCTCCACATCCAACATCTAATACATGTGAATTTTCATCTATTAAATCAGATATAATTTTAAATTCCTGTTTCATGCTTATTCTTCTAAGTAAGATTTATCTAAAAAGTTTTTAAGTGCTTTTAAAAAATCTGGTACATCCAGTAAAAAAGAGTCATGTCCTTTATCTGATTTTATTTCGACAAATCCTACATTTGCACCTATAGCATTTAAAGCAATTACTATATCCTTATTCTCTTGTGTTGGATAAAGCCAATCTGAAGTAAAAGATATTACAAAAAATTTAGCTTTAGTATTTTTAAAGGCATTTGATAGATTTCCATTATTTTGTTTAACTAAGTCAAAATAGTCCATTGCTCTTGTGATATATAAATAGCTATTTGCATCAAATCTATCGACAAAAACAGAGCCTTGGTAACGTAAGTAACTTTCTATCTGAAAATCTGCATCAAAACCAAATTTAAGATCATCTCTTTCCTGAAGTTTTCTCCCGAATTTTTCTTGAAGTCCTTTTTTGGATAAATAAGTAATATGTGCAGCCATTCTAGCAACAGCTAATCCTTTGTCAGGAACCTTATTCTGTAAAGTATATTTTCCTTCTTTCCAGTTGTGATCAGCTGTAATAGCTTGCCTACCAAGTTCGTTAAAAGCAATATTTTGTGCTGAATGACTTGAAGTACATGCAATTGGTATTACTGTTTTAGATTTATCAGGAAAATTACTTATGAATTGTAAAACTTGCATTCCTCCCATTGAGCCACCAACAACTGAAAAAAGTTTTTTAATACCGAAAAAGTCTAGTAAATTGATTTGAGCATTTACCATGTCGTTAATCGTAATTACTGGAAAATCTGTGCCATATATCTTTTGTGTTTCAGGGTTTTTGTGACTTGGACCAAATGAACCCATACACCCTCCAATTACGTTAGCACAAATTACAAAATATTTATTTGTATCAATAGATTTATTTGGNCCAACAGCATATGACCACCATCCATCTTTTTTTGTTACTGGATTAGTCCCAGTTACAAATTGATCACCCGTTAAAGCATGAAAAACTAAAATTGCATTATCCTTATCTTTGTTTAGTGATCCATATGTTTCATAAGCTAATGGAAAATTGTTTATTGTTTNACCACAATCTAGTTTAAGTGGTTTCTCAANAACTAGTGTTTTTATGTTATCTTTAGCATTCATAATAAAGCTGAAAATTGAATTGTGAGAAAAAAAACTTTTTTAGCGGTTTTTTTAAAGCGCTCGCAATTCAGTTAAATCAGCGCATAATTTTTGTACAAGAAGTTATTTAGTATGTCAATTTCTAAAATATCTATACNTATGCTATATAAAAAAATGTTTTTTTATTTATAAAGGGCTAAAAAATTAAAAAATGACAACAATAAATTTCAAAAAATTTGATATTGAAGCATATAAACCAGGCAAATCTAGTATCAAGAGATTAAAAAAAGTTGTTAAGCTTTCTGCAAATGAGTCGGCTCTAGGAATGAGTCCAAAGGTAAGAAAGATAATCTCTAACAAAAAATTAAATTTTTCTAGATACCCAGATGGAAAGTCTAAATTATTAAGGAGTCAGATTTCTAAAAAATTTAGATGTGATCCAAATAAGATTATTTGTGGCGCTGGCTCAGATGAGGTTATTCAAATGTTATGTCAGTTATTTTTAAATTCTAAAGATGAAGTTATAGTACCTCAGTTCAGTTTTTTAATGTATAGAATTTATGCAAAAATAGTTGGTGCAAAAGTGATATTTGCAAAAGAGAAAAAGCTCAAGGTATCTATCTCAGAAATTTTAAAAAAAGTTACAAAAAAAACTAAGATTGTTTTTTTAGCCAATCCCAATAATCCAACTGGAACTTATTTGACTAAGCATGAACTTACAGATTTAAGAAAAAAATTAAGAAAGAATATTTTATTAGTTGTAGATGATGCTTATGCAGAATATATGAAAAATTCAGATTACAAGTCTGGTTTAGAATTATTCAAAAATAATCAAAGTGTTTTCATATTACGAACATTTTCAAAAATTTATGGTTTATCTTCCTTAAGAGTAGGATGGGGATATGGATCAAAAAAGATTATAACTGCATTAAATTTAATTAAACCACCGTTTAATGTTAATGAAGTTGCTCAAAAAGCAGCAATAGAAGCTCTTAAAGATAATAAATTTATAACACGTTCAATTAAACACAATATTTTTTATGCAACTAAAATAAAAAATTTTTTGAGTAAATATGATATTATTTCAAACAAGGTTTCTGCCAATTTTTTATTATTAGATTTCATAAAATGTAAATTTAGTGCTAAATACTTTTATGAAAAACTTAAACTTAAAGGNATTATCTTAAGATCAACAGAAAATGGTTATAAAATNAAAAATATGTTGAGATTAACTATTGGTTCTAAAATCGATAATCTAAAATTCATGAATGCTGTAGAAAGTATGATTTTAGAAAATGAAAAATGTATTAATAATTGGCTGCGGACTTTTAGGATCGTCTTTGTTAAGGAAAATTATAAAAAAGAAGATTGCTAAGAAAGTTTTTGTTTTTGAAAAATTAAAAAAAAATATAACAAAAATAAAAAAACTCAAATTACCTTGTGTAATTGTNAAAAAACTTGAGGATGCAGTTTTAAAATCAGATTTAATTATTTTTTGTACNCCGATGAGTGANTATAAAAAAATAATTTTAAAGATTAATAAATATTTAAAGCCAAGACAAATTATTACTGATGTNGGATCATCAAAATTAGAATCTGCTGCTATAATTAAAAAAAATTTAAAAAAGACAATATTTTGGACATCAAGCCATCCAATTGCAGGATCAGAAGTTAGTGGTCCTGAGCATGGTAAAGAGAATTTATTTGAGAATAAATGGTGTATTATAATCAAAGATAAAAAAACAAATTCAATACATTTAAAAAAGCTAAATTTTTTTTGGAAAAAAATAGGTTCAAAAACTACTTTTATGGATTCGGAAAAACACGATAAGATTTTTTCTATTACTAGTCATCTTCCTCACCTAATAGCATATAATCTTGTTAAGTCTGCTCAAGACTTTGAAAAGAAACAAAAATATGATTTAATAAAATACAGTGCAGGTGGTTTAAGAGATTTTTCAAGAATTGCAGCCTCAAATGAAATTATGTGGAGAGATATTTTTTTTGATAACAGAAAAAATGTGTCTAAGGCTATTGATTTATTTATCAAAAATTTAAAGGAATTTAAAAATGATATAAATTCAAAAAAAAATAAATCAATTTTGAATAAATTAAGACAAACCAAAAAAGTTAGATCTAAAATTATAAAATTAAAACAAGATACAAATAAACCAGATTTTGGTAGGAACTAATTTTTCAAAATATTACTAATTTTTTTTATTTTTAAGTTCGCTGTTTTACTAATTTGGTAAATAGTAAATTTTGTAGGCATTATTACTACTTTTTTTCTTGGCCCATATGCATGAATAAACTGACTATTATTTAGGCATATACCAACATGACCTTTCCAGAAAATGATGTCTCCACTAGAAAATTTTCTTGTTATTTTTTTTTTTACAATATTTGATTTGATCCTTAGTATCTCTTGGAAAAAAAATTCTATTATAATAAAAATATATTTGTATTAATGCTGAACAATCAATACCGTCAGCAGTTTTACCACCCCAAAGATATTTTGAATTTAAAAATGATTTAAAAATTTTTTTAAAATTTTTTTCTTTATGTGATATCCTTATTGTATCATTTTTTTTTATCCATTTATTTTTTTCAAACTCTAAGAATCTTTTATTACTATTTTTTATTGCAATACCTGATGAAAAAAACAAATATTTATTTGTAGGTATGTATTTATTATTAATTTTGTTATAAATTTTAGATTTTAATTTGCATATTTTTTTTTCTGCAGAAAATTTTTTATTAAATTTTTTTAGTTTTATAAAACCTTTATATCTATCAAAAGATGTTTGTATTCTTATCCAATTTTTTTTTTTATTTAAAATTCTAAATTTTTCTCCATATAAAATTTGTGAACTTATCTCTGACTTAGTAGAAGGTTGTGAGTGTATATTACAAAATGGAATATTTAAAAAATTGTATTTCATATTAATTCTTAATAGGAGCTACCTTACTTATCCAAATAATCAAAATAAGAACCGGTAAGCCCATAAAAGCTGTTAAAGAAAAAAAGTAAGGATATCCCATTACATCAACCCACCCTCCAGCATAACCCGCAACTAATTTTGGAATAAACAACATAATTGAACTAAATAGAGCATATTGTGTTGCAGTAAATTTTATTGAAGTTAAACCCGATAAATATATTACAAATGCAGCTCCTGCAAAACCACTTGAAATATTATCTGCAGTGATCACAGCAATTAAAAAATTTATGCTTATTGGCGATAAAGCAAGCCAAGCAAATAATAGATTACTTGATGCAGCAATTAATGCGCCGAAAAATAAAGACTTCATAGTCCCAAATTTATATGAACAATATCCTCCAATAAATCCACCAAGGATTGTAGCAAAAACACCAAAAAATTTTGAAAAGGTTGCAATATCCGAAATTTTATATCCTTTTTCTAAATAAAAAATATTTGCCATCACACCCATAACAATGTCTGCAATTCTATAAAGTGAAATAAGCAAAAGCACCAAAAATGCAAATTTTCCATATCGTTTTAAGAAGTTTAAAATGGGACCCAAATAACTCTCAGAAATTTTATTTTTTGGAGTAAACTTAATAAGGATTAATAAAAAAATTATTGAAAAAGAGAAAATAAAACAAATTATTAATCTTAATACTGAAAATAAAAAACTTAATAAAATTTCCTCTTTTCCAAAGGGATTTTCAATTATGGAGTATATAAATATAAAACCAATTACTGAAACAAAAATTGAAAGCAAAAATTTTAAATGATTATCTGATTTAAATTTTCTATTTAATTTTGGTTCTTCAGATATAAGTGTTGCTGACACACCAATTAGCATAAAAAAAGACATTATAAGATAAACTTTTTTCCATACATTTTGATCATAAATTTCGTTACCAAATAAAGACGCTAACCATAAACTTCCTGCTCCAGCAACAAGCATGGCGATCCTATAACCAGCTATGTACATAGATGACATCGGCCCCTGTAAAGATTGGGGTACAGATTCTATTCTGAAAGCATCAACCAAAATATCTTGAGTAGCACTAAAAAAAGCCAACATTGTAATAAACAAGGCTGTAAAAAATAAATTATCTTTTGGGTCTGTGAAAGCTGTTAATATTAATGCTAATATTATTAATAATTGTGAGAGTAAAAGCCAACTTCTTCTGTGACCTAACTCTTTTAAAAAAGGCAATTTATAATTATCAACTAAAGGTGACCATAAATATTTAAAAGCATACGCAAATCCAGCCCAACTAAATAAAGTGACAGTGCTTCTATTTATACCAGCTTTTACAAGCCAGACTGAAAGGGTAGAAAATACAAGAAGAATTGGAAGACCAGATGAAAAACCTAAACAAATCATCTTTAAAGGTTTTTTTTGAAAGAAAATATTTTTATTCATTTAATTAATTTCTCCAAAAAGATGGCAAAAAAAGTACAAGTATTGCAAATAATTCCAATCTTCCTAGGATCATTCCAACACTTAATATCCATTTAGATATATCAGGTAAGGATGAAAAATTACTATTCGGTCCAATAACAGAGCCAAGTCCTGGCCCAACATTTGATATAGAAGTTGCTGCTCCTGATAAAGAAGTTACAAAATCAAGTCCAGTTAACGAAAGTAACGTAGCTAACAAAAAAAATATTATAAAATACATGTAAATAAAAGAAATAATCGATGAGATAAACTTGTTATCAATTGGATTTTGATCATATTTTAATACAAAAATCCCTTTTGGATAAATAATCTTTTTTAAATTATTAATTATAAAAGAATACAAAATTTGAATTCTAAAAATTTTTACACCGCATGTTGTAGATCCAGCACAACCACCTATGAACATTAATATTAAAAATAAAACAAGTGAAAAACTACCCCAATTATCAAATTGTGCATTAACATAACCAGTACCTGTTAATATTGAAATAATATTAAATAATACTGATCTTAATTCAAATGTGACAGATTTATTTAAAATTAGATAAGCAGATAAAATAATTATTGAAAAAAAAATAATTTTTAAAAAAGTTTGAATTTGGATGTCCTTNANNAATATCNTTTTATTNCCATTTAAAAATTTTATATAAACTATAAAGGGAACACTTCCTAATATTATGAAAATCATTGCCGATGTTTCAATAAATGCATTATCAAAAAAACCTATAGATTCATTATAATTTGAAAAACCACCAGTAGCTATTGTAGTCATTGAGTGTGTTATGCTATCAAATATATTCATACCAAAAAAATAATAAGAAAAAGCACAAAGTAATGTTAACCCTAAGTAAATATAAATTAATCTCATCGCTATTTCTTTTGACTTAGGCAAAATTTTTTCTGAGGAGTCATTATTTGAAATTTTGAATAATTGCATACCGCCTACATTCATTATTGGCATAAGTGTGATTGCCATAACAATTATACCAATTCCACCTAGCCATTGGAGGATAGCTCTCCATAACAAAATTCCTTTTGGCATTTCATCTAAATTAGCAATTATAGTTGAGCCAGTTGTAGTTATGCCAGACATACTCTCAAAAAAAGCATTTGTGAAAGAAAAGTTCATATTTGAAAATAAAAAAGGCAGTGAACTGAAGATTGCAATACTCAACCAAGACAACGCGGTAAGTAAAAATGCTTGCTGTAAATTTAATTTCTTATCATGGTCTAAATTTGATAAAAAAAATAAGGAACCAAAAATAACTGTTACTATTGAAGCTCCTAAAAAAGATGAGTCAAATTCATTATATATAAATTGAGCAATTACTGGAATTAACATAAAAATTCCCAGAATTATTTGAAGAATTCCTAAGGTAAAAAAAACAGTTTTATAATTAGCCATTTTGAAAGAACATTATTTTATGGAAAATAAATTTCAACTCTATAAAAATAAATTAATCATAAATTTAAAGTTTTATATAAAGTATTCATGATTAAAAAAGAAAATCTAGATAAAACAAGTGCATGGCCTTTTGTGGAAGCAAAAAAAATGCTCCGGGAAAGAAAATCATTTATTGAAAAAAAGGGAAAAATTACTCTTCAAACAGGTTATGGTCCTAGTGGACTTCCTCACATCGGAACATTTGGAGAAGTAGCACGAACTTCTATGATTGTNAATGCACTAAAACATTTAACTGATCTTCCNACAGAAATTATAACATTTTCTGATGATATGGATGGATTACGAAAAGTTCCAGATAATGTACCTAAAAAAGATTTATTAGAAAAAAATTTGCATAAACCACTTACCCAAGTTCCAGATCCTTTTCAGAAGTTTGGTAGTTTTGGTGAACATAACAATCAAATGCTGAAAAATTTCTTGGATGATTTTAAATTTAAATATACTTTCAAGAGCTCAACCGAATTATACAAATCAGGTTTTTTCAACTCATCCCTTCAAATTATTTTAGAAAATTATGATGGAATAATGAGTATAATCTTACCTACATTAGGCAAAGAGCGTCAGAAAACTTATAGTCCATTTTTACCAATATGTCCAAATACTGGTCATGTTTTAGAAATTCCAGTCAAAGAAATAATTCAAGATCAGTCAAAAATAATTTTTGATAATTATGGNAAAGAACTTGAAGTGAGTATCTTTGATGGGAATTGTAAATTACAATGGAAAGTTGATTGGGCAATGAGATGGTATGCTTTAGATGTAGACTTTGAAATGTATGGTAAAGATTTGATCGAAAGTGCAATTTTGTCTTCTAAAATAATAAAGTTAATTGGTAAAACAAATCCCTCTGGTTTTGCGTATGAATTATTTTTAGATGAAAAAGGTGAAAAAATTTCAAAATCAAAAGGCAATGGAATTACTATAGATCAATGGCTTGAATATGCTTCGCCTGAAAGTTTATCTTTGTATATGTATCAAAATCCTAAAAGAGCCAAAAAATTATACAAAGAAATAGTTTCAAAGACTGTTGATGAATATCTAGATTATATTGAAAAAGCTAACAATCAGAATGAGCTACAAATTTTAATGAATCCTGTATGGCATGTTCATAACAGTAATATTCCAAAAGAAAAAATGATTATGTCATTTTCAATGTTATTAAACTTAGTAGAAACAAGTAATGCAGACAGTAAAGAACTTTTATGGAAATTTGTAAAAAAATATAAAAAAGATATTTCTGAAAAAGATCACCCAATTTTCGATAATTTAGTTGGATATGCAATTAGATATTTTAATGATGTAATAAAATCAAAAAAAAAATATAAAAATCCAGATAAAAATGAAAAATTAGCTTTACAAGCACTTATAAAGACTTTGGATCAATGTAATGATGAAATGAAGCCAGAGGATATTCAAACGTTGATTTACTCAACTGGAAAAGAAAACGGTTATTCAGAAAATTTAAGAGAATGGTTTAAATTAATTTACGAGGTTGTATTTGGTGATGAAAATGGACCACGTATGGGATTTTTTATAAGTTTTTTTGGTGTTCAAGAAACAAAAGATCTTATAATAAATAAAATCAAATAATGTTTTCAAATATTAGATCTTTAATTTTTAAATTAGACCCTGAAACTGCTCATAATTTGGCAATTAAATCTCTAAAATTTAACTTTGTTCCAAATTTTACTGATGAGTATAAAGATGATCCATTATTTAAAACAAAGTTATTTAATCAAGATATTGAAAATCCAATTGGTATGGCCGCAGGTTTTGATAAAAACGCAGAGGTATATAATTCCTTATTTAAGCTTGGTTTTGGATTTGTAGAGGCTGGAACCATCACACCACTGAAGCAATATGGCAACCCGAAGCCTAGAGTTTTTAGATTAGTTGAAGACGAAGCATTAATAAATAGACTTGGCTTTAATAATTTTGGAGCAAAAAATATTGTAAAAAGGGTAAAATCTAATAAACAAATTGGATTGCTTGGTATAAACATAGGTCCCAATAAAGATACAAAGGACAGAACCTCTGATTACATTGAATGTTTAAAAATTTTTAATGAAATNGCAGATTATATTACAATAAACATTTCATCTCCAAATACAGAAAATTTAAGAAATCTCCATAATCAAGAAAAATTAAATGATCTATTGAAAAATATTGAAAATGAAAAAAAAAATCTTAATTCAAAAATACCAATTGTAGTAAAAGTATCTCCAGACATTGCTGAGAAAGATATTAATGAAATTTCTGAGGTCCTTTTAAGTAACAATATAGAAGGAATTATTGTTTCTAACACATCAGACTCCACAAGAGATGATTTGATAGACATTCAAAAACATCAAAGAGGAGGACTATCTGGAAAACCAATTAAAAAGAAATCAACAATGTTGATAAGCAGATTTTATAAATTGTTAAAAGGAAGAATAAAAATTATAGGTGTAGGAGGTGTTGACTCAGGAGAAAGTGCATACGAAAAGTTTTTAGCTGGTGCTAATTATGTTCAACTTTACACGGGTATGGTTTTTAGGGGACCAAATATTGTAAGTATGATCAAAAAAGAGCTAAGAGAATTATTATTAAAAGATGGAGTTAAAAATTTTANTGAAATAGTAGGCAATAAATCTTTAAGATAAATCTATTAAACTTGACGTAGTCAATATCACCCCTTATATAGTCATCTCTATTATGTCAAAAAAATGTGAACTTACTGGTAAAATCCCAATGAAAGGTCATAANGTTAGCCATGCTAACAACAAGACTAAAAGAAGATTTNTACCAAATTTAAAGAAAGTAAAATTTACTAGTGAATTACTTAAAAGAAGCTTGAAATTAACAGTTAGTAATGCAGGAGTAAGATCAGTTGATAAAAAAGGTAGTTTTGATGAATTTTTGAAG
>FUFK010039061.1_pt1 | contig 19135 bp, 14 predicted proteins | sample 1021851 | NCBI WGS metagenome assembly FUFK01 (sample SAMEA51879418, study PRJEB19060) | metagenome
ACTGCAATATCCTGAGTTGATTCTTCTTTTTTGGTAGCAGTAACAACTACTTCCTCAACTTCTTGCGCAAAAGCAGAAAATGAAAAAGAAAATGTTACTAATGTTAAAAATAATTTACTTTTAATATTTGTATTAAACATGAATATCCCCCAATGTTTGATATTGTTTTGCATATTTTATGCTTAAAAGAGGTATTTCTACAACTTTATATATCAAATTAATACATATAAAAATAACCATATTTATAAAATAAATCTCTATAAATTCTTTTAAAACAAAAAAAAGGCTGGTAAACCAGCCTTTTTTATAAATTTATATAAATTAGAATGAAGTTCCGAACGCAAGTCCCCATGTTCTTGGTTCAGTAACAGTCGCAAATTTATTACCGCCCTGAAGACCAGAAGCTAAATACCAACTTCCGATATATCTGTCATTAGCTAAGTTTTTCCCCTCTAATTTTACATACCAATTGCCGTTATTTGGTCGGTAAGTGACTGTAGCATCGAAAAACTTATGCTCAGGCATTCTTAGATGTGGTTGGTTATAAACTGTACCTTCTCTTTCATCCATAAATCTATAAGTAAGCCTAGCAGTAGTAGTTCCATTTTCACCAATAAAGTCTTGATTTAGACCAATACTGTATGAAAGCTCTGGAGACTGAGGTAGTTTGTTACCTGAAACATCAACTGGTATACCAGGATTTGGACATCCGCCAGGAGCAAATGGGTTAAATGGTACTAAACACATAAAACCAGCAAACTTATAAACTAAACCAGCATCTGTATTACCAACGGTAAGAACTCCACCAGGTCCAAGACGTTGGACTAATCCTCCGCCAAGTGCAGGAGGAAGTAATGCTCTCGATGTAGCATTATTGATATTAACTGGATTAATTAAGCTAAGTTTTGTGATTTCTGATTCTGCCATTAATAAGGTTACATCTATACTTGTAGTTTCACTTAAGAATAAAACCATATTACCCTCAAGACCATTAATCTCAGCATCAGTATTAACATTTCTTGAACCTGCGTTAACAATAGATGAAATTAACATTCCATCAGTTTTATTTTGGAAATATGCTGCATTTAATAACATAGCTCCATCAAGGAAAATACCTTTTGCTCCAACCTCAAAAACACCAGTTTCTTCTTGATCATAAGGATCAGGAAGACCTTGAGCATTTGGATTATTACCACCCGCTTTTACGGCTGTTGTATAACTAGCGTATACCATTCTGTTGTCATCAATATCATGTTTAANAGCTAACTTATATGACGTTGAATCATCAGCTTCAATTACTTGAGTTGGTGAAAAGACATATTGATTTGTTTGTCTTGATGCTATTGATAAGTTATTACATGACGTATAAGTCAAACATGAGAAAATACTATCTTTAACAACATCGTCACTATATCTGATACCAACAGTTAGTTGAGTTTGATCAGATATGTCGTAGTACATTTCACCAAGAATAGCTTTTGATTTAATTCTAATGTGGTCATCATTAAAATAACCTTGAACCGGAATTGGTGTTGTATATCCAGTTAATAATGCAGGCAATGCTACTGCACTAAAACCTGATAAAGCCCATGGAACATGAAAATCAGTAGAACCAGAGCCAGTTAATGCACCACCAAATAAAGGTAAGTTATATGGGTGAGCTCCAGCATCTCTTATTAAGTTCCAAGCTGCAGTTTGAACCTGATAAATATTTCTTTGAGTATTATCATAGTAGTAATATCCAATTTGAAAGTTTAGTGGTCCGTCTAAGCTGGAGATTAGAGTAATCTCACCTTGTTTTGTTTCACTTTCATCATAGGCAAACTCATATGTTCTATCAGCAGTTGTTACTTCACAGAAGTCGTTATGGAATCCACCCCAACAGCCTTCCCATTGCATTGGAATAAATGATGCAGGGGTTCCTGCTGGGAAAAGTCCTGGGAATGGCTGAACTCCAACTGTATAGTCATTATCAGCCATATGGTTGTACAACCTTGTAACATATGTACCCTTTACAATTAAATCATACTCATCATTAATCTCATGATTAATTTGAACTTGAGCNANCTCATGTTTTTGAAGAAAGTCTGGNTCTCTATTNAGATTAACTCTATCCATAGAATTTAAAATAGTTACTCCTTCATAAGAGTTAGCAGTTGGGTCAGAATTAAGAGCTGCAGCAAAGTTAAAGAAACCTGATGTGCTTCCATTTGGATGGGATGGTTGTCCAATTATACCTTTTGTAAATGGTGAGCAGCCAAACAAAGGATCTACTTGACAATAGTTTATTCCAATATTTTGTCTTTTATCGTCACCTTTTTGATAATCATATGTTAACTCCATTTGAGTCTTTTCACTGATATCAAAATCAATTGAAAGTCTTCCTGCAACATTGTCTCTATCATCAATATCATTTCCAGTATGAATATTATCTATTACTCCATCTCTTTTAAAAGTTGCAGTTGCTAATCTCATGCTAACTCTTTCATTAATGGGAACATTTAAAACCATATTTAATCTTTCAGAATTAAAGTTACCCATAGTCAGTTCAGCCTTTCCTTCAAGCTCACCTGTTGGTCTTGCAGTAACCAAGTTAACCAAGCCTTGAACAGCATTTCTTCCAGATAATGTTCCTTGCGGTCCCTTTAAAACCTCTATCCTTTCAAGATCATGAAACCCTACATCTGTTAATGCGGATGCATATACGGAGTGGCCATTGAATGATGTAACCAAAGATGCAACAACAGCTGCACCAACACCATAAGAGCCAACACCTCTCATAGAATATGATGCGCCAGTACTTATAGCTTTATCAACTATTAGTCCTGGAACAACTTCNGCTAAGTCACTAAAGTCTTCGATTAAATTTTTGTCAATATCTTCAGCAGTAAATGCTTCAATAGAAACTGGTACATCTTGAACAGATTTTTCTTGTTTAGTAGCTGTAACAACAACTTCTTCAACTTCCTGAGAGTTCAAGAATACAGAGAAAATCATTGATAAGCATATTGAAATATTTAATGCTTGTTTAGAAAATTTATACATAGTTTATTCCCCCCCAATTTGGTTAACTTGTATAAGATTAACTATATCACTGCATATAAGTAATGAAAATATATATAAAAGTTAGTTATAAATAAAAATACAGAATATTTATTTTGTTAATTCCACGGATGGCACTTACTAATCCTTACCATTGCTAAATAAGTGCCTTTAAATATTCCATACTTAAGAATAACCTCTATTGCATATGCAGAACACGTGGGGTGAAATCGACATGACGGTGGAAACATAGGTGATATAAAATACCTATAAAATCTAATTGGAAGTATAAAAATTCTTGCCAACATTAATTAAGAGCTAAGTTTTCTTTTGCAATTTCTTTTATAGCATCTTTTAGATCAACAACCTCAGTATCAGTACTTCCAATTCTTCTAATAGAAACAGTTTTATCTTTTTTTTCATTATTTCCAATTGCTAAAATAATTGGAACTTTTCTATTACTATGCTCCCTAATTTTATAACTAATCTTTTCATTCCTGAGGTCAGCTTCTGCCAGAATGCCCTCTTTTTTAAGAGATTCCACGATTCCTAATGAATAATCATTTACATCAGAAATAATTGATGCCACAACAACTTGTTGAGGAGATAACCAAAAAGGAAGCTTTCCAGCATAATTTTCAATTAAGATACCAATGAATCTCTCAAATGACCCTAAAACAGCCCTATGTATCATAACTGGTATATGTTTTTTTCCGTCTTCTCCAACATAACTGGCATCAAGCCTTTCGGCTAGGTTGAAATCTAATTGAAAAGTACCACACTGCCATTCTCTTCCAATTGCATCAGTGAGAACAAAATCGAGCTTTGGTCCGTAAAATGCACCATCACCTTCATCAATTCTATATGGATATCCCAAATTATTAATTGCTGCTTCAAGAGCCTCTTCAGCTTTATCCCATGTTTCATCTGAGCCAACTCTCATCTCTGGTCTGGTAGATAATTTGATATCAAAATTTTTAAATCCTAAATCGGCGTATATGCTTGAAAGGAATTTAATGAATAAGCCTGTTTCTGATTCTATTTGGTCCTCTGTGCAAAAAATATGCCCATCATCTTGAGTAAAAGCCCTAACCCTCATCAAACCATGCATAGTTCCAGAGGGTTCATATCTATGACATAAACCAAATTCTGCATATCGCAAAGGCAAATCTTTATATGACTTAATACCCTGATTATAAATTTGAACATGACCTGGACAGTTCATTGGCTTTAGAGCATTAATTCTTTTTTCGTTAGCATGTTCTTCGTCGATTTCTGTAATAAACATATTTTCTCTATATTTGTCCCAATGACCAGAAGCTTCCCATAATTTTCTATCAATAACTTGAGGTGTATTTACTTCAATATAATTATTTTCTTTTAGTCTATCTCTAACAAAATTTCGTAGCTTTCTATAAACAGTCCAGCCATTAGGATGCCAAAAAACCATCCCTGGAGCTTCATCCTGAAAATGAAACAAGTCCATCTCTTTCCCAAGTTTTCTATGATCTCTCTTAAGCGCCTCTTCTATGTTCTCTAAATGATTTTGTAAATCTTTGTCATTACTAAATGCTGTTCCATAAATTCTTGTTAGCATTGAGTTCTTTGAATCACCCTTCCAATATGCGCCAGATACTTTTGTTAATTTAAATGAACCAATAAATCCTAAATTTGGTAAATGTGGGCCTCTACATAAATCAACAAACTCCTCGTCATCCTGATAATAAAGTTGAAAATCATCATCTTGATCTGACTCATTAATAATAATTTCTTTATATGGTTCTTTGTTTGATTTAAATATCTTTAAAGCTTCTTTTTTTGAAACTAATTTTTTAGTAATTGCTGATTTTGTTTTAATGATTTTTTTCATTTCCTCTTCAATCTTACTTAGATCATCAGAAGATATAGACTCATCAGATTCAACATCATAATAAAAACCATCTTTAACTGTAGGACCTATAGCTAATTTTGATTCTGGGTAAAGATTTTTAATCGCCCTTGCTAATACCTGAGCAGTAAGAGTGTGGCGCATAATTTCGACACCTTCATCGCTATCAATTGTAATTATTGAAACAGATGCATCAGAATCTATTACGTCATATAGATCTTTTTGAACACCATCAATAGTTACAGCAATAGCGGATTTAGCAAGACCAGGCCCAATATCTTTTGCAAGATCATAACCTGAAGATCCCTCAGGCAATTCTCTCGAACTATTATCTGGCAAAGTTATTTTCATACTTATATTATAGATTGGTTAAACAATTTTTTATATCGGCAAATATACAACAGTATTGGTAGATAAAATCATTATAAATATTAAACAAGTAATAATTGGTCCGAGGTAGACTCTTCCAGTCATTTCAAAAAAGATTCTATTAAAGTAAGGAAGAATAAACATCATTGGTACAATGCCAAATAAGAGATTAACACTAAGCCAATCTGTTGAATTAGAGCTCCAATAAACTGTCCCTGTTGCTGCAAAATAAGAATATTGAATGACAATAATAAAGATTAACCCTAGAGAATTTGCAAAACCTCCAATAAGTCTTGACTTCCACTCAGCTTGACCTTGAAATCTCATTGATCCATTTATTCTTAGAGAATTAGAAAAAAAGAAAATAAAAAACAAAGGGAAGTACATTAGTAAAACAAGTATCATCTCTGGCTGAAATACTCTTACTCCCATAAACCAAAATCTATAATCAACGTGAAAAAGATAATAGATTAAGAATAATATTAAGTAATATGAAATAAAAACTAATAGTCCTACTAGGATAGTTTTGCCAAAATCATACAAAGAAATGTTTAACCCCCATGACTCTTTTTGTGTTCCGTGATGACGACCAAAAAAATAATAAGATAATATAAAAATAATTAAACCTATNGTGCCATTAAGTGCTGCCCATAACATTACAGAATTATTCATTCTTTGGGGAAAAAACCATGTAAGCTCCCTATTCGCAGCGTCAACAAATAAAATTTTTGCTAAATCCACCATGGGTATAAATGAAACACATGCAATAGTTGCACTTATAAAAAAAATAATCCAAAAAACAGTTTTACCTTTAGCAGATTGTCTTGGCAAAGGATCTGGAACAGGTTTTATTAATGATCTAAAAAAATTAAATTTAAGAATGGACTTTGTCAAAGGAATTAGCATCAGTAAAGAAACAACCATATTCATCAAAGTGAAAAATTCTTTAAACTGCCAAATTTGGTTTGATGAGTTAATTTTATTTGGGAAACCCAATACAGTATCAAAATAGTCTAATTGGTTTTCAGTTGCCTCTTTATTATATGGTTGAAAAGGATGTAGAAGCTTTTCATTAAAAATCACTCTCAAACTTCTGTCATTTTTGTCTCCATAATACTTTCCAAGTTCAACTTTTTCTATTTGATTTTTATCAGACAAAACATTATTTATTACCCTTAAAGATTCTGGTGCAATTTCCATGTTTCCTGCATCCCAACCCTTAAGCTCATTTCTAAATGCTCCCTCATCATAAAGAGCATAACTAATTCCCATATTTGATCTTGAATCTTTTAGAATTTCATCTCTTAAAGTTAAAACGTAGCCAGAAACATAAACAGAATGAAGTTTNCTTGCTTGTTCATTTCTAATTGCTTCTTTACCAAAATAGTCAGCTCCTCTAATAGCAGCATTGCCCCCCATTGAATGCCCTGTAGAACCTATTTTATCAACGTCAACAAAGGGAAAATTCCCTTGATATGCGTAGTCTACAAGTGCAAACATTCCATAACCTTGTGTGGTTGCTGCAATTCTACTAGTTGAAGATGAAGACATTCCCTGTGCGTAAGGATCTATCAAAGCTATTGCAATACCCCTTCTTGATAACTCAATAGCAATATTGGAAAGAGCTTCTTTTGATCTTTGAAAACCTGGAACAACTATTACAAGGGGGACTTTGTTTTCGCTATTTGACAATTTAGGCTTATATAAGTCATACACTAAGGTTTGACCATCATCTGTTTTAAGTTGTTTTAATTCAATTGAAACTTTACCAAAACCTGATTGGATAAATGAAGCAAGAAAGCTTGAAACAAAAATAATTGTTAGGCAAATAAAGAAAAACTTATTTGTTTTTATATACTTTATCATTACAAAATTATTCTAATGCCTTCTTAGTTAAATGGATATAACAAATCCCTCCTAAGGATTAGTTGCAGGTTCGATTCCTGCAGAGGGCACCAAAATAAAGCTGACAAGTGCCAGCTTTATTTATAGTGATTAACTTATTTTAATCTAAATTATCAAACAGAAGCTCGTTATAGAAACTACTAGATGGTGCACATTCCACTAGATCACTGTATTCTGACTCTATATCAGGATATTTTTCAACAAAGTCACCGTAATTATTTGCCATATTCCCTCTTTCATCAAAAGAATGCCAAAAAATCATATCTACAAAGTCGTACGGGTAGTCAGGCTTAAATCCTAAATAGGGAGAAAAGGTTCCTCTAGACCAGCCTGTAAATCCAAACTTAGTCATTAATTTTCCATCCTCTTCCATATACTTATGAACATCTTCTATAGAGACACCATCTTTAAGAGAGCATCCAGAAAACTGAACTGGTCTTCTATTATCTGGATCGGACATATCTTTTGTATTTGATATGACGCCTGTATGAAATGCCGCTATTCTGGATTTGCATTCACTAGCAGATTCACTTGAAGAATCCTCATCCATTGTCGTAAAAGATTCATCATAATCATTTAAGTAGGATCCCCACTCATCATACATAGCTTTTCCATCAGGCCATGAACCCCATAGAATGTAATCATAATCAACTTGTCCAGCATGGATAGGAACCAACATGCTCTGTATGTATTTTGTTCCTGCCTGTTTTGAAAACTTTCCGTACTCTTTAGCTTGATCAGCAGCATCTTTTAAAGTCATGCCATCATTTAATTCACAATATATAAATTCTGATCTCATTTCATAATCAGCAGCATTAACAGATAAAGTGATGACTGAAACAAATAATATTGATACAAGTATTTTTTTCATTTCTCTCTCCTATGATTAATAAATAAATGATTTTAAATAATACATTATTACTAGTACTAATTGTGATAGAGAAAATATAAATTTTTGATATGTTTTATGGCACAAGCCAAGAAGAGCTATAACCATCATCCCATTTATGAACAGCCCTTCTATGTCCAGAACTTTTTAGATATAAAAATTCAAGTGAATTAAAATTGAATACTAAAACCGAAAAATTTTTATAGCCTTCCTCAACTTCAAAATCTTTAATATCGTAATCTTCAGGATTTGTAATTTCTTTTGAGGATCCTCCCTTAACTGAATAACATTTTTTTGATCTTGATGTGGATTGATCCCAGGCTGATTTAGTTATTTCATCATCATAATGAGTAGATATATTTCCCTGTAATTTAATTTGTATTTTTAGCTCAGGATCGTAACCTATAACCGAAGCAGTTGATATTTCATTGAAATGATTTATTTTGGCAGCGCGATGATCAGTATGAAATCTCATTTTACGATCTTGAAGACAAAATTCTCTAAGCACCATGACTCTTGATGTTATTTGATTATCATGAAGTGAGGACACAATAGGAGTATGGAATAATGTTTTGGCATCATCAACTGCAGCTTTTAAGATCTTATCTGCACTTTCAAGCGTTTCTTCCAGAGTAGAATAAACTTCAGGTAAGTTAAATTTAGTTTGATTTGTCATGATTTGAGTTTCCACTCAGTCCCATCACTAGAGTCATTTATTTCAACTCCCAACTCAAGTAATTGATCTCTGATGGCATCAGCTGTCTTAAAATCTTTATTGTTTTTTGCTTCCGATCTTTTTAAGACCATATCATTAATTTTATTTTTAAATTCTTCAGAAATCTCATTAAAAGTTTTATCTTCTAAAATTCCTAAGACTGAACTAATTAAACTAAGTCTACTTTTTATATTCTCTTTTTTACTATTAGAGGAATTGTATTCTTTTACGATGTTATTTAACTCTGTAATCAATCCAGGGGTATTCAGATCATCCATTAGAATTGATATAGCATCTAAATTATTTTCATTATTATCAGTAATAGTTACGTCATCTAAGTCATCTTTAATTTCATATAACTTATTAATTAATTTATTTGCTTGGTGAATAACTTTTTCGTTCCAATCCAGTCCTTGCCTATAATGTGAGGACAATAAAGCAAGTCTTATTACTTCACCGTGATAATTTTCAGCTAAATCTTTTACTAGAATTATATTTCCTAAAGATTTGGCCATTTTTTCACCATTAATTGTTACAAAACCATTATGCATCCAATACTTTGCATAAGAATCAGGCTCATCAATTCTCGCGGATGTACAGCAACTTTGAGCAATTTCATTTTCATGATGAGGAAAAATAAGATCACGTCCGCCTCCATGGATATCAAATGGAAGTCCTAAAGTTTTTTTAGACATTGCTGAGCACTCAGTGTGCCAACCAGGCCTTCCAATTCCCCAAGGCGATTCCCAACCAGGCTGCTCATCAGTACTAGGTTTCCATAATACGAAGTCAGCAGGATCTTTCTTGAAAGGTGCAACCTCTACCCGACTTCCAGCAATTTGCTCATCCCTATTTCTTTTAGAAAGCTTTCCATAATTTTGATATGTTGGTACGTGAAAAAGCACATGCCCTTCTTTTTCATAAGCAAAATCCTTTTCAATTAACTCAACTATGAGTTCAATCATTTCTGGTATGTATTCAGTAGCTTTTGGTTGAATATCCGGAGCTAAAACATTGAGTTTTAACATATCATCATTATAAATCTTTGTGTATTTCTCAGTGATGGATGTTATCTCAACATTTTGCTCCTTAGCAGCTTCTATGATTTTATCGTCAATATCAGTGATGTTTGATACGTATGTGACTTTTGGATAAATGACTCTGAGAGTTCTAACTAAAGTATCAAAGACAACAGCCATTCTAGCATTACCAATATGTGCATAATTATATACGGTTGGTCCACATGCATAAATTTTTAAATGTTTAGGATCAATTGCCTCCAATCTTTCTTTGTTCCCACTTAAAGTGTTAAACAATTGAAATGGTTGTTCGCTGCTCATAATTTATTCTAAATCAATTATCTTTAAATCTCTTAATGCATTTAACAAAGGTAATAATGGCATTCCTCTTACGGTATGTGATGAACCATTTACATAAGAAAAAAGATTACATCCTAATGATTCAAATTTGTATGCTCCTGCAGCATTAATTGGATTCTCAATATCAACATAGTTAATAATTTCTTTTTCAGTTAAATCATGCATCTTTAATTCAACTGTTTCTGAATACTCCCATAAGCATTCATTATTTTTATATATACATACTCCGCTGTGTTGNAAATGTTTTTGATTGGCTAAAAGTTTTANACTNTCTATGGCTTTATCTTTTGATCCAGGTTTGTGAAGAAGAGTNTTGTCTAGAGCNCACATTTGATCTCCACCAATTACAATAGAGTCAGGATTTTGNTTGCTTACCGGCTCTGCNTTTGCTTTAGCAAGATGAACAACCTGCTCGCTATATGGAAGAGNTGATATNTTATTTTTAATAAGATCTTCGTCAGTTGGTGANANTNTGACATCAAAAACGATACCNGCTTCTTCAAGCATNAGCTTTCTACTTTCCGAACCAGAAGCGAGNATAATAGAAACTTTTGGCTTGATACTGGAAGAATCCAGAGATCTAGTCATTTAGTACTTTTTAGGTGANTGAATAAGACTTATAAATTCTTCTCTAGCTTTATTATCTGATCTAAAAGTACCTAACATCCTAGAAGTAATTGTGCTCGACTCAGTTTTATGAACACCTCTTGTGCTCATGCATTGGTGATTAGCATCAATTACNACTGCAACACCTTTAGGCTGAAGAACTTTATCAATAGTATCTGCAATCTGTGCAGTCATAGTTTCCTGAGTCTGAAGTCTTTTTCCAAANAGATCTACTAATCTAGCTAATTTACTAATTCCAACAACTCTTTTTCTNGGAATGTATCCGATGTGAGCAACTCCAACAATTGGTACCATGTGATGTTCGCAATGTGACTCAACTCNTATGTTTCTGACAATNACTGCATCGTCATAGCCTTCGACTTCTTCAAAGGTTCTACTCAAAATTTCTTCAGGATCTTCCTCGTAACCAGAGAAAAATTCTTTATACGCTTTAACAACTCTTTTGGGTGTATCAACAAGNCCTTCTCTTTCAGGATCGTCACCAGCCCAAAGAATTAATGTTTTTACTGCTTCAAGCGCCTCTTGCTCAAGGGAGCTCTTAGAAATTTCATCAGTAATTGTTTTTACTGCTTTTAAAGCTTCATCTTTTGATACTTTTTTACTCATTTTTTATTCCAATAATGTTAAAAATGCCTATTTTATAGTATTTTTCTAAAAATTAAACCAACCATTTGGATCATACTCAATTCCAGTTGANACAAATCCNTGAACTGCAAACAAACATCCAGTCAATACAAGNCCTAAAACTGACCCAATGACACCATTATTNGCAGCATANCCCAATATNGTTGTTGGTTTATATATTAACTCTTTATAGTTTATAGATTCATCAACTTGCTCTAAAAGTGCCTTTGCGCTNNTNAGATCTNTAATTCTCTCTTTATCACCATTTTGAAGCTTTANTTCCCATATCTCNTCTTCAATNATGAANATTTCNTTTCTTATNAAATCTCTATGNTCTGCGCTAAGTGATTGAAGTTTGATNGCTTTATAAATTGCNTACAAGCTNATTGATGAAACAAAAAATATTACGACNCATATNAAATACATAGTGGATATGTGATGTCTCAATTCTGTCCAAACAATNAAATTTAAGATAGCAACACAAAATAAGGAATAAAATATTAATATNGAGGTATAACTTTGAATACGTAAATAAAAAGCTTCGCCAAAAGATCGAAGCACTTTTCTCATATTCATCCAACTAAATACATTTAATCTTTTNTGTAAATCTATATAAATGTTTTCTGATTCAGATGTTGATCTAAACAAATTTTTAAAACTTAAGCCTGGAAATGCGACCAAGTCACCCAATTTTTTCGAACACCTATATCTTCTTTCATAGTCAACAGAACATACAAGTCCAAACATGATTAATTGAAAACCGTTTAGTAATCCAATAAAGGTAGCAGCAGATATGATTTTTTCATTAACTGTCATTCCAAATAAAGGAGTGCCGTATAAAAACTTAACCAAAAATGGAGTAACAGATAGAGATAGAACAGTTATAAGTAAAATAGTCCTAAAATTTTTCATAGTAGGACTGTTATAAACAGACTTAATTATATTAAAAAGAATAAAGCCAGACGCAACTTCATTTTTTGACGAAGCACTAGTTTTTGCTGGAAAAAGGCNACTAGAATCTTCTTCTAAGAATTTTTTTTCAGTTTCACTATCGACCTCTAATGGGATTCCTTGTAAACAAATATCATTTTCATCCATTGCTACTGTTAACTCATCTTCAATTAATCCTGGGAAGAGCCAAGGTTGAAGCCAACCCTGTCCTACTAAACGTCTATTAGTTTTATTTCTATCCCAGTCAGGAGCAGGTAAGCAAAGCCTTTCATTGTCTTCAGGTCTAAAATAACCATACTTCGTTGAAATAATTAGCCTGCGCATAAATAACAATAAGTAGGCTAGAATCATATGAAATGTATCAATATTTAATATTAAGGAACTATCACTGAAGAGAGCAAGATATAACCCAATGTTCATAAGCCATGATCCTGGGTAGACTATGCACCACATTTGAATAATTTCGCCAATAGAGTGATGTTTTGGAGAAACAGCTATTAACATTCTATTCTGACTTACATGCCAAGCTCTGCTTAATGATTTTTCAAGAAGTAAAGCAGCTATTGGTGAAAAAATAACAGGAGGAAGATTTTCATAAATCATCGTTTTCCAAAAATCTTTCCATGAAAATTTTACCGGTGAATGATATTCAGAAGCTTTAGCATCTCTTGAGGCACTTCTTAACTTTGCAGCTTCATATGACGAGTTTATACCTGAGATAAATTTTTCATCCTTCTCATTAGTAGGGATCCTTAAACTCAAATATGATTCGTTAGTTTGTTCAGTCATAATATATTTACAATTATATTTTTTAATATATTGTAAATCATTATGCTCAAAGCTTTAATTCAACCTGTAACTCTTTTTGAACAGAATGCTTCAATAATTTTTTGTGATGAAACAAAAAAATGCGCAATTGTTGATCCTGGAGGTGACATAGAAATATTACTAAATATTGCTAAAGAAAAAGAGTTATCACCAGAGAAAATCTTGTTAACACATGGTCATATTGATCATGCTGGTGGAGCAACTGAAATATCAGAAATTTTAAATGTAGAAATTCATGGGCCNCATGTTGATGATAAATTTTTATTAGATGGGCTTCAAAAACAAGGTGAAATGTTTGGATTACAATCAAAAAATTGTAATCCAGATAAGTGGTTAGATGAAGGTGATGTTGTGACAGTTGGTAATGAAAAACTTGATGTATATTTTTGTCCAGGACATACTCCTGGTCACATAATTTTTTTTAACAAAAAAGGTAATTTAGCTTTAGTTGGGGATGTTCTATTTAATGGATCTATAGGCAGAACTGACTTACCAGGTGGGAATTATCAACAATTGATTGATTCGGTAAAAAATAAATTATGGCCTTTAGGTGATAATGTTGATTTTATTCCGGGTCATGGGCCAGTTTCAACTTTTAAAGCTGAAAGAAGTTCTAATCCGTTTGTTTCAGATTCTGTATTAGGTTAGCTCTTTATTGGTTGTATCTTCCTGGAGCAAGAATCTTTCCTAATAAAGAAAGAATCCATTGAGGCATGTTTCTTAACATAAAAACCAAGAACTTATAGGTCTTTGTTGGTACACATAATCTCTTTCCTGATAAAGTTGCTTCAATGGCTTCGTCAGCAACTCTCTCAGCTGTAAATACCAAAAATTTCGGTACTCTATCCATCTGCTCTTGGACTCCACTTGCTGTATGGAAACCAGTTGTAGTGAATCCTGGGCAAACTGCAGTTGAGGTAACCCCTTTATGTTTATAATTAATATTTATACTGTCGCTAAACCTATTCATAAATGTCTTTATTGGTCCATATAGAGGTTGAATTGCTGAAGGAGCTGCAAAAGATGCAACAGAAGAGACAATCATAATTTTGCCATTACCTTTTTCAATCATCTTTGGTAAGAATAATTTTGTCATCATAATTACTGAAGTGCCAAGCACTCTGATGAAGTCTTCTTCATCATCAAGGCTTGTTTCATGAAAAGAAGTCTTAATTCCGTATCCAGCATTATTAACTAAAAAATCTACTGAGTAGTTATTTTCTTCACAAAAATCAAAAATTTCTTTCGGTGCTTCGTATTTACTAAGATCTTTGGAAATTAAATCTACGTTGATATTATGTTTTTGCTTTATTTCGTTAGCTAAATTCTCCAATAATTCAGTTCTTCTGGCAGTCAAAACAAGGTTGTAACCTTTTTTAGCTAGTTTTTTTGCAATTTCTGCACCAATTCCTGATGATGCACCTGTAATTAAAGCGTAAGAATTATTCATAGTCATATACTACCAGTATGTTCAACTTTGTAATAGAATTACATGCTATTTTAAAGGTATACCATATGATTCAAAAAAAATTATCAATCTATTTTCTTTTCTTTTTATCTATCTTATTAGTTAATTTTGATCTAAATGCGACGATTACTAAGGATTCAGAGGATGATAATAATCAAACTGAAGAATCAAAAGATAAATCTGCTGACGAAGATGCTAAACCTGAAAATCTTGAAGAATGCATGATGCAAGCAGAAAGCATGAATGATAGCAAAAAATGTGAAAAAGAATTCATGAAAACTATAGAAGAGTTTATTGAAGAAGAAGAACTTAAGAAGATTGATGGATTTCTAAACATATACNCAAATGATGATGATTCTGTATTTTATTTAAAGCTCGATAAGAAAGATTTAAATGAAAAATTCATTTATTTCTCATATGTTATGAATGCACCACAAGGCAGTACTCTTACAGGAGGTTTGCCATCTGATGGAAAAGTATATGAATTTAGATCATTTAAAAAAGATAAAATAGGTTTATACCAAATTAATACTTCTTACATTAAAGGAGATGAAACAAATAATATTGCTAGATCATCAATTACGAATATTACTGAAGCTTTTGTAGAAGTTTTTAAACCCACTGCTCGAACAGAAGATTCTGTGTTAATTAATCTCAATAGCATAATACTTTCTGAAAAAATGGACTCAATTAGTTATGTTCCTAGCGAATACAGAGAATATATTTCAGTAGACTATGGTAGACCTGATGAGGCTAAAACATTTGTAAAGAATATTTATAACAATAAGACAAATACAGCGTTTGAAGTGACATTTGCTTTTGAAAATGTGATGCCAAATCCAAATGCTTATTCTGTTTCTGCCGTAACTGATCCACGTTATCTATCTGTTACTGGTCGACATATTTTTGTAAAAATGCCTGATGATAGATTTGAACCTAGAGTAAATGATCACAGAATTGGTTATTTCGTTAATAAATCTACTGATTTAACTTCTTACGATAATTTTCCAAATTTTGCATTGATAAATAAGTGGAGATTAATAAAGAAAAATCCTGATGCTGAAATGTCAGAACCTGAAGAGCCAATTGTTTTCTGGGTAGAAAATACTACTCCAAAAGAAATAATTCCTGCTGTAATTGCTGGTATTGAAAATTGGAATATTGCTTTCGAGGAAGCTGGTTTTATTAATGCNGTTGTTGCAAAGATTCAACCAGAGGATGCAGAATGGGATGCTGCTGATTATGACTATAACGTTGTAAGGTGGTCTTCTGAACCAGATGGAAATTTACTTGGAATTGGACCAAGTGTAAGCAATCCTTTAACTGGAGAAATTATTTCTGCAGATGTTGTTAATAAACTTCTTGCTATTAAGTTGGGTTATAACTACAGAAAACTATATGGTTACACAGAAGACAATGATCCTTTGATGCAATACATCACTAATCTAACTTTACATGAAGTAGGACATGTTCTGGGCTTGAGACATAATTTTAGAGGTAGTTATCTATACAGCCCTGATGAAATACATGATAAAAATATTACTGGCAATGTCCTAATGAGTTCTGTTATGGATTATGATCCGATCAATATTGCTCCTGAAGGAGTTGAACAAGGAATTTATTTTTCAACTGAGCCTGGTGTTTATGATAAATGGGCAGTTAAATTTGGATACACTCCTAACCTAACAGAAGAAGAGAGAACTGCGTTACTTCAACAATCTGTTAAAAGAGAATTAACATTTGGCACAGATGACGATGCAATGTCTTATCCAGGCAATAATATTGATCCAAGAACTAAGAGATATGATATGAGCAATGATCCTATTGGTTATGCNGAAGATATNGTAAAAATAGTTGATCAAAAGATTAATGAATTACCTGAAATATTCTCTGATGAGGAAGGTTTTAACAACTATACAAATTCTTTTTATAGATTATTTAGAACTAAAGGTAGATTTCTTGAAACTGTTGCTCAACAAATTGGTGGAGTATATATAAATAAAATAGCTTCAAATCAAGACGATTTTGTTTCTCTTGAACCAGTTCCATACGAAAAACAAAAACAAGCTTTTGAGTTACTTAAAAACGAAGTTTTTTCAAATGGAGCAATGAATTATGATCCTAAAATTCTTGCGAATCTCATTTTTGAAAGAGATTCAGACAGTTATTATGCAAATTTTGGAGACAATAATGATCCTGACTTTCACGAGATTGTATTAGCAAGCCAAAGCAACATTCTCAGAAATATACTTCATCCTGCCGTTATGAAAAGATTAGTNAATAGNTCTTTATATGGAAATGAATATATGCCTGATGAGGTTTTAGANGATCTAAACTCTGCTATTTTTATTTCTGGTGAAGAGCCTGATACCTTTAAAAAGAACCTTCAATCTACATATGTAAATCTGCTTACTAATGGATTTAATGAGGGTCCATACGATGACGTTTCGAAAGCAGCAATTTTTTCTGCATTGAAAGAAATATTAGATTTTAGTAGAAATAATAGATTTAAATCTAATCACTATGATTTAATTTANTTTGAAGTTANTAATTTCTTTGATAGTAAGTAAATTATTCGCTATTAGATTCTATTTTTAGCAATATTGATTTAAGTCTAGTGCCNCCNCTTGCNCTATAACCGCCAATNNTGCCATCAGAACATATTACNCTGTGACATGGTCTAATNATCGGAATAGGATTTTTACCACAGGCATTTGCAACAGCTCTAAATGATTTAGGTTTTCCAATAGCTATAGCAATTTCTTTGTATGACTTAGTCTTACCGTATGGAATCTTATCAATTTCTTTGAAAACTAATTTTTCAAAATCAGAATATGTCTGCACTAAATAGCTCTTAATACTTTTTTTATTTTATCGATAGCCCAATCTAAATCTTTTTTTGAGATCATTAAAGGTGGAGCAAATCTTATAACTGTTTTATGAGTTTCTTTACATAAAAGACCTTCATTAAGAAGCATTAAACATAAATCCTTTGCATTCACATCTGATTTATTTAGTTCCATGCCTATCCAAAGGCCCTTTCCACGAACTTCTTTAATTATTTTTGAGTNTATTTGTCTTAAGCTTGTTAAGAAGTATTCACCCATTTTTTTACTATTCTCTATAAGCTTTTCTTCAAACAAAAGATCAATCGCTTTTATGGCAATCTTTGAAGCCAATGGATTTCCTCCAAAAGTAGAGCCATGCGATCCTGGATTAAAATGATTCATAATCTCTTTTGAACTCAGAAAGGCAGAAATAGGGAGTATTGCTCCTCCAAGAGCTTTTCCAAGAATCAATCCATCAGGTTTAATATTTTCATGCTCATAGGCAAAAAGCTTTCCAGTTCTTCCAAGCCCTGATTGAATTTCATCTAAAATTAAAAGGATATTTCTAGAGGTGCATAAAGCACGAAGTTGTTTTAACCATCCATCAGTGGGTACTCTTATTCCAGCTTCTCCTTGTATTGGCTCAACTAAAATGGCACATGTATTTTTATTGATTTTCTTTTCAAATGACTCTATCGATAGGCAGCTATCAATTGATTGACAGTCACAGGAACCACAGTATTCAGCGCTGTTAAATCCTGGAGTGAATGGACCAAAACCATCTTTATATGAAGCATCCGAAGAAAAGCTAACTATAGTAGTTGTTCTTCCATGGAAGTTGCCATTAGCTACAATAATCTCTGCCTTGTCCTCAGGAATTCCTTTTGAAAAGTAACCCCATCTTCTTGCAGCTTTAATCGCTGTTTCAACAGCTTCAGCACCAGTATTCATTGTTAAAATAGATTCAAAACCAGACACCTTTGATAGTTTCTCTAAGAATGTTGAAAAAGGTTCTGTATAAAAAGCTCTCGATGTAACTGCAAGCTTTGAAGACTGTTCATGAAGAGTCTTCAATAATTCTGGATGCGAGTGGCCATGACTCACTGCTGAGTATGCCGAAACCATATCTAAGTATTTATTTCCATCAACATCCCAAAGATATGCACCCTCTCCTTTTTCTAATACAACAGATAAAGGCGAATAGTTTTGAGCGCCATACAAAGATTCTTTTTTAATATATTCGTCTTGTAAACTAGATGACATGAGTGTATTTTAACCGCATAGATTTTATCAGCAAGGGAGTATATGTCTAAACAATCAACTTCACATTTATTTATGATTGAGCCTGAATCTTTCTTCTCAAATGAACAAACAGCATTTACTAATCATTATCAAGAAAAAGTAACTGACGAAACGCCAGAAATTATTGCAGAAAAGGCCTTAGCAGAGTTTCATGGTCTTAAAAATGCAATTGAAGATAAAGGTATTAAAGTTACAAGTTTAAAAGGTTCAAAGGATTGTCCTGATCATATATTCCCAAATTGGTTTATCACTTTCGATGATAAAACTATGCAGATTTTTAGCATGATGGCACCCAACAGGAGAAAAGAAAAAAAGCCATC
>FUFK010040418.1_pt1 | contig 19135 bp, 23 predicted proteins | sample 1021851 | NCBI WGS metagenome assembly FUFK01 (sample SAMEA51879418, study PRJEB19060) | metagenome
TGAAATTGAGTCAAAGCAACCTCAACCTTAACCTCTTTTCTTTTTTCTCAGTTTTTTCCTTCTTAGGTTTACCTGAAATTTTTTCTTTAAAATCGTCTAGAGTTCCAATGTGCTTATCTTCTAGACTCTTTAAAACTTTTTCTGGATTATCACTAGATAATTTTTTCACAACCTCAGGATTACAAATATATCTAGTGTTATTATAGATAAAATTTTCATCTAATCCGGCTAGTTTTAAAGCTTCAATATAGATATTTTTNCCCTTATTAAAATCAGTCTGATTTTTATTAAGTTTAATCTTACCAGCTTTTATTTGTTGCCTAGTTAAAGCTAAACAATGATTAAAATAAGCAATAAATGATGCTTTTTGTTTTAACCAGTTATTTTGTTCAATTTCAAATAATGACTGTAAATCTTTAATTTGTTCTTTTTTCAAAAATAAAGAATAATTAATTTCATTAGTTTTTTTAGACATAGTATTTTCCTTTTAAGTTAAAATTAATAATGGTTCGGATTATATACACCCCGTATCCGAAGGGCTGAGAACCTTGAGCGTTTAAAGATTATATTTCAATAATCTCCCCTATTGGGGTATTTCTCTCTGACGTATACCTAATTCTAATTCATTAGATGCCTAATTTCAAGCTTTATTGAGCCATAAAGTAATAATTATTTAATCTATTGAATTTAAAAGATTATTCAGACTGGTAATTATCTCTCATGGTAAAACATATCAGCCAAGAAAGTCTAATTGTAAAACTTATGACTCTGAAAATAATCGTAACGTTACGAAAATTTACTAATACTTATTATCTCATAAAGTTTTATTATTAAACTTATCCTAGAATTTGGCGAATAGGTCAACATTGCTGACTGACTGACTATATATTTATTTTGACATAAGGGTTACGCTAGGGACACTCCACCCCCTATATATATATAATATGCAAAGATGCTCAATTTTTTCTAATTTTAAACCTTATGGAACTCCTATAGGTATTTATAGGTCTCCTAAAGGTACTTTAAATAACCTTTAGGATATTATTACTGTTTATTCCTTAAACTTTCCTTATAGTATACCTATAGGTATACCTTATAGTATATACTATAGGGGATAAATCTGGCTAGGTAGTATTTTTATTGTTATTTTATAGTTTTTTATTGACTTTTCTATTGCTTTATATATAATAGGTTATTATATAGGTTGTTATTCCTATTATATTTTTCTTAGATAGGTGGGAAAAATATAAAAATGCAATCATAAGACGTTTCCTAGGTTTCGAGGTATCTACTCCTCCTTTCCCACCTTACATTTTTTTAAAGGTTTTAATAATGAGCAAGTATAGTGATGCAGATGTGTATGAAGCTTTAGCAGAAGGCGGCAAAACACTACAAGATTTTAAAAAAGACTATATTAAAACAATGCCAAATGGTGCAAAAACTTTTAATAGATTACAAAACGAGTTTATAAAACAAGAAAGAGCTAACTATAGGGCAGAAAATCTAGCCAAAGCTAAAAAAATGATTAAAGGTGCAGGAAAAACAATAATAGGTACAGCTAAAAAAATTGGTGAAGAGTTTGAAAAATCTGTAACAGGCAAAAATCTACCAGGTAGAAATGTTTTTCGTGGAAAACCAGCTCCTGATTTTCGTGGAAAAAAACAAAAAACAGGAACAACAGAAAAAGGTGGATTAGCACCAATTCCAGAAGGAAAAGCAGGTGCAGGATTACAAGCATTAAAAAAAGAATCTCCTGAAGCTGTAAGAAATATGGGTTTTGCAAGAAAAGGTGGTGCTATTAAAAAACAATATGGATACATGGGAGGCGGCAAAGTGTATCCTCAACCAAGGACAGCCAGAAGACCTATGTCTGGTGAATGATACTATACTGGAAATTATATGAAACCCTTAGTAAAAAAAGACCTCACCGAGAAACAGACTACTTTTTTAGAGAATTTACTAGGGAATGGTGGTAACGTAGTAGAAGCAATGCAAGTTGCAGGATATCATCCTTCTTCTCGAAGTAGATTGATGAAATCTGTTAAGGACGAAATTATAGAACAAACAAAATATCATCTTGCTTCATCCTCAGTTAAAGCTGCCAACAGATTAATTGAAGGATTAGATGCAGACGGAACTCTTCCTTCCTCTCAAATGGATACACGATTGAAAGCAGCCAATGATATCCTAGATAGAACAGGAGTGAGTAAACGTCATGAAGTCTCTAGCGAGTCTAAAGTAATTCACGGAGTTGTTTTACTGCCAAGTAAAAAACCAATGATGAATGTGACACCGCCAGGAGACTAGCTATTTTTAAACCCTTCAAACACTCGTCAGAAATAGATACAATGGACGAGATAGTTTTGTGGGAACATACAGGAAAACTAGCAGATGATATGCCAATAGAAGAGGTCAATGCCTTTTTTAGAGACTATGTAAAAAAATATGGTAGAAGTAAATGGCAAGACCAAAATTAGAGCCTGGTGAAAAAGGCAACTATAACGTATCTCGAACAGAACAAGCTAAACGAAAAATAAAAAGAAAAATCCGAGAGACAGACAAGACAGTTGAGAAGTTAAGAACAAAAGCTAAAAATAAAGTACAAAAGAATAAAAATGCTAAAAAAGCGTTATCAGCCTTAGACAAAGGAGGTGTTCTAGACCACGATATTATTAGTCAGCTTTCTCCAGCTGTTCAAGAAGCGATTCAAGATGGGGCTGAAATTGCTTTCCAACCCAACACAGGACCGCAGACGGATTTTTTAGCATCACCAGAAAAAGAAGTGCTTTATGGTGGGGCAGCTGGAGGCGGCAAGTCCTANGCTATGTTAATGGATTTGTTACGATATGCAGATAATAAAAATTGTCGAGCATTATTATTAAGAAGAACTCTAGCAGAATTAACAGAATTAATAGATAAAAGTAAACAGATTTATCCNAAAGCTTTTCCTAAAGCACGATTTAAAGAATCTGTAAAAACATGGGAGTTTCCGTCAGGAGCTACAGCCATGTTTAGTTATGTAGATAAAGATGATGATGTTTACAGATATCAAGGTCAATCTTTTACATGGATAGGGATTGATGAGTTAGGACATTATCCTACACCTTATGTATGGAATTACTTGCGGTCTCGATTAAGAACAACAGACCCAGATGTTCAGACCTACATGAGAGCATCAGCGAACCCTGGAGGTTCAGGAGGTTGGTGGGTTAAAAAAATGTTTGTAGACCCTAATCCTCCTAATCAACCTTTTTGGGCTACCGATATAGAAAGTAATAAGGTATTAACNTATGGAAAAAATCACNAAAAAGCTAANCAACCTTTATTCCAAAGGAAGTTNATTCCTGCNAGGCTNANTGATAACCCCTATCTTNCTAGTGATGGTGAGTATGANGCAATGCTTCTNTCTTTGCCAGAAGTGGAAAGAAAAAGGTTACTCGCTGGTGATTGGGATGTTGCGGAAGGTGCGGCTTTTAAAGAGTTCAACAGATTAGTTCATGTTACTGAACCAGTAGATATTCCTCATAACTGGATTAGAATACGAGCTTGTGATTATGGATACTCTGCTCCCTCTTGTGTCCTTTGGGGTGCAATAGATTGGGATAACAACATTTGGATTTATAGGGAATTATACGAGTCAGGTCATACAGGTGAGCAACTAGCAGATTTAATTTTACACCTAGAAGCAGATGACCCTACCATGTATATTGGTATTCTTGATAAATCCTGTTGGAATAAAACTGGTCATGGTATNAGTGTAGCAGAGAGCATGATACGAAAAGGAGTAAGATGGNTTCCATCTAATTCTGACCGAGTGAATGGAAAGATAGAAGTTCATAGNCGATTACAGATGGATAACTATGGTAATCCACGATTGCGTGTTTTTAATACTTGCACAAACTTAGTAAGAACATTACCAACATTACCTATCAGTAAAACAAATAGTGAAGACGTAGATACAAAAACAGAAGACCATGCTTATGATGCNTTGCGATATATGGTTATGAGCAGACAAACAAGTGCAAATTTATATAACATACAAATNAGACAACAACAACAAACACAGCACGTTGATGATGCTGTCTTTGGATATTAGGAGATTTTAATGGTTGATAGAAAAAGAAAACAAAGACAAGGAATAGATTTAGGAGGTTTAGATACCTCTTATCAACCAGGACGAAAAGGTTCTATTATTAAAATACAACCTGGAGGTGGGTTAGGTATTGCAGGTGTAGCACTGGGTCTTGGANAAATTGCAGGTAAAGGAAAATTTATATGGGGAATTATTGGAAATAAAGTTACAAAAATTACAACGCAAAATCAGTTAAATAAAGTTATTAGAGCAGGTGGAAATCTCTTAAAATCTACAAGAAAACCTGCTGCAAAATCAATAGAAGGTAAAGGAGTAACTACAAATCTTCCTAAAAACCTTGGAGACAAACAAGTTTTAAATCAAGCTATAGTTAGAGGTCGTGGACCAAGCGATAAAAAATTACAGGCAGAAGGTATAAGTATTGGAAAAACACAAGCAAAAGAACAAATTAATGCCTTTGTAAAAGCTGGAGAATTATCTAGGGGGGTAGGTAATAGTTTAAAAAAGTTAGTTACTAAGATTAAAAATCCACAAATTTTAAATATTCTTACAAATCGTGATTTTAAAAGAGCAGCAGCTGTAACTGGTATTGGTGGTGCAGGAGCTTTAGTAGCTAGTCTTGCTTCTACTAAAGAAGAAGCAGATGCAGCACAAGAATTATTACAAAGTAATTTTTCATCTTATCTTGAAATGCAAAGAGGTGGTCAAGAACAAGCAAGAATAGCCGCAGAAGAAGCTAAAGGTATCTTTCGTACAAGACGAGTTCTTGATGATGCAACAAAAGAAAAAATATCTCGTATGAGAAATCTTCCTCCTAATATAGGTGCTATGATTCCAATAGAAAATAAACTTAATCCTTATGGTGAAAGTGTTGTAGAAAGAGGAGTCTACGGACCTAGGAATGTTTTTGAAGAACAAAGAGATGTTGCAGCAAGACGAGCAAGATTCCTTGGACTTCAACCTCGTGTAACAGAAATAAGAGGACCAAGTGTAGATACTACAGAGGCTTTTAGAGAAAAAACTCCAGGTAGACCAAGACTTCCAGGAATAAAACCTTTTAGAACTCCTGAAGGTGCAGATGTTACAGAAGCTTTTAGAGATACTGTTCCAGCTGATGATACAATCGCAGAAGGTATGATTGGTCAAAAACTATTTGGACTAAGAAGAACTCAAAGAGAAATAGATAGAGATGACCTGTTAACAAGAAACTTAGCAGGAGAAACAGTTACATTTAAAGGAAAAAAATATAAGCCTGGACAAATAGATGCTCTAGTAAAAGCAACAAAAATTCCTGGACGTAGTAAAACAGCACGAACAAAAGATGACCCAGATNGAGTAAAAACAGTAAGAGAAGATGTAGCAAGAGTGTTACGTCCTAAGAAAATGACAGGAGGTAAAATCTATGCCTCTTCTATGAGAAAACCTAAAACACTTAGATAAGGAGAAAATATNATGCCAATGGGAAAACCTTACGGAATGAAAGAAATGACANCAATGACTAAACAGGGAGAGATGAGTCCTATTCCTGATGGTCAACTTTATAGAGAACCTTTAGAGCAAGAACTTGTTGGTCCTACTGGTGGTTTTGAATCTACAACTAATGCACCATCTGGTCCTGGTTCTATTCACAATCAAGAAAAAGCAATCTTTGCTTTAGCTGACGACTATAGTATCTATAACGAATCTGGCAAATAGTTTAACTTTTTATGGCTGACGAGAATAATCCAGAAGCTACTGAAGTAGACCCTGAAGACATTCCAGGTATTGTTGGATATATTAAATCAAAATTTGTTGAGTCCGAAACTGGTAGATTTACAGATGAAAGACGCTGGTTACAAGCGTATAAAAACTATAAAGGTACAGATGATACCCCCTATCGTAGTTCTGAAAAATCTAAAGTTTTTGTAAGGATAACAAAAGTAAAAGTATTAGCAGCGTTTGGACAAATCTCTGATATACTTTTTGCTAATAATAAATTTCCAATAACAGTATCTCATACACCAGTTCCAGAAGGGATTGCTGAGTTTGCTCATTTAAACTCACCTGAAGAAACAGCATTGATGGACCAACTAAAAGATGTTCCTCTTGCTGAACTTGATAATTTTTTAGGTGGATTACAAGAGAACATGGGAGCTTCTGATAATCTTGCTCCTGGTCCAAGTATTGTACCTAATGGTCCACAAATTTCTCCTGCTGCAATTACAGCAAGAAATATGGAAAAGACTATTCATGACCAATTAATAGACTCTAATGCTGTAAACGTATTACGTCATTCTATTTTTGAGTCTGCATTATTAGGAACAGGAATTATTAAAGGTCCATTTAACTTTAATAAAACTATTCATAACTGGTCTATGGATGATGGTGAAAAAGTTTATGAGCCTTATGAAAAAACAGTACCACGCATTGAAGCAGTATCCTGTTGGAACTTTTATCCAGACCCTGCTGCTACAAGTATTTCTGATGCTGAGTATGTTATTCAACGACATAGATATAATAGAGAACAAGTAAGAGAATTAGCTAGTAGACCATTCTTTATTCCTGAAGCGATTGATGCAGCATTAAAAGAAAAACCCTACTATGATGAAAAATATTTTGAAAGTGCTATCTACGCAGAGGATAACGACCCTTTATATACAGAAAGTCGTTATGANATTTTAGAATATTGGGGTACATTAGATGCCTACTTAGCTAAAGATATTGGATTAGAACTACCAGATGACATAGATAACTTAGACTCTGTACAAATTAATGCATGGATTTTAAATAATAAAGTTATCCGTTGTGTATTAAATCCTTTTATTCCTGCACGATTACCTTATCATGCTTTTCCTTATGAATTAAATCCTTATCAGTTCTTTGGTGTAGGTGTAGGAGAAAATATGGATGATGCTCAACGATTAATGAATGGTCATATGAGAATGGCTATAGATAACTTATCGTTAGCTGGTAACATGGTCTTTGATATTGATGAAACACAATTAGTACCAGGACAAAACATGGATGTCTTTCCTGGTAAAATTTTTAGAAGACAATCTGGTGTATCAGGAACAGCAGTCAATGGTTTAAAGTTTCCTAATACTGCACCAGAAAATTTACAAATGTATCAAACAGCAAGGCAACTTGCAGATGAAGAAACAGGTATTCCTTCTATTGTTCATGGACAAACAGGAGTAACTGGAGCAGGAAGAACAGCTGCTGGACTATCTATGTTATTAGGTTCGGCTGGACTTTCAATAAAAACTGTGATAAAGAATGTTGATGACTTTTTGTTAAAACCATTAGGAGAATCTTTCTTCCAATGGAATATGCAATTTAATGATGACAATGCTGAGATTGTTGGGGATTTAGAAATTAAACCTAAAGGTGTTTCTTCTGTTATGCAGAAAGAAGTACGCACTCAAAGGTTAACAACACTTCTTCAAACCATAGCTAATCCTATGTTAGCTCCTTTTATTAAGATACCTAATCTAATAAAAGAGTTAGCCTTATCACAAGATATTGACCCAGACCAATTAGTTAATGACCCTAATGAAGCAGCTATTTTCGCAGACATATTGAGAGGTTTAAATGAACGAGCGGCTGGAACAGAAACTAATACCAATAGTCAACAACCCCCAGGTATGGGAGGTAATACAGGAGTACCTCCAGGAGCAAATCCAATGGACGCATCAGGCGTTGGCGGTGGAACAATCGGAGTTGGTAATACGCCAGTTGCAGGGGAAACTAACTTTACTGGCAACAATGACCAATCTTAAAGAAACTTTAAAAGCAAGAATTGAAGATAGAAAGAACGAACATGGCAACTGAAGATGAATTAAGACGATTAGGTTTAGGTGTAGGTGCATCACCTTCAGATGCAAGATATGCAGCTGTAAGAAAAATCTTTGGTGAACCTCAGAAAGAAGTGCCAAGAACACAATCTTCATTACCTGAAGCACGTTTTAATATTAATCCTTTAGATGTAGAACCATCACCTCAAAGAACAATACAACCTATTAATATACCTACTCTTAATGAAATATTTAATACACTTAAAAAATCAGAGTTTAATTTTAAAGAAATAGAAGAAATAGATGATATAGATAATTTTATTGGAAATAATCCTTTAGATAATTCTAGAACAGCTGTTCCAGAAAGGTCTGATAAACAACTTTTAATTGATAACGTACAAGGAAATAAATTTTCCAAAACATTACCAACAGGATTAGTAAGTTTAATTATGAAAGGGTTAGGAAAACTTGAAGCTTTTCAAACACAAAATGAAATTAATAAAAGAGGTGGTCAATTACCATTAGCATCTTTACTTGCTAATATAGAAAGAAAAGGCGAAGGAAATTTATTTCAAAGATTAAGTAAATCAAAAAATGTTTTAAAAACTGTAGCTGATACTTTTACTGGTAAAGCTACAGAACAATTAGTTGATAATGCTATTACAAGAGCAGATGAATTAAATAAAATTAATATGTCTCTTGCTCCAAATGTTCCACAACAAATTGAAGATGAGAAAGCAAAACAAGCAAATCCTTTTGAACGTGAACGAGAAACTATAGCTCAACAAGAACAACAAAAAAATCAACAACAACAAATTTTACAAGACCAAGAACGTCAACAACAACTACAAATTCCTGATGATGTTACACCTGATATTCCTACAGTAGATGGAACAGACCCTTCAGGTGCATTTGACCCTGGAAGTGGAAGCTTTGCTTTTGAAGAAGGTGGTAAAATACAACAGATGCAAGAAGGAGGAGAAGTTGCTGAAGCTCCAGCAGGAGAAGGCATGGAGATGGCAGGAGTAATTAATAATCCTAATGCTGCACCAGCAGGTGCTAATGCAGATGATGTACCAATGGATGTTCCAGAAGGTAGTTTTATTATTAATGCAGAAGCTGTACAAGAAGTTGGATTAAAAGATATTTATAAAGCAATGGATGAAGCTATTATTTTAATTTTAAAAACAGGATTAGGTCCACAACTTCCAGAACAATTTAGAAAAGAAGATAGAGAAACTGTTCCTATATTAGCTTCTAATGGTGAAGTTATGATACCACCGATTATTGCTAAAATGATTGGTGAAGAAACTTTAAATAAATGGAATAATAAAGGCAGAGCTATACAAGAAGCAAAAGCTGCTGAAGAAAAACAACGTGCAGAACAACAAGCACAACAACAACAACAAGCTCCTGTTATGGAAGCTCCAATGCAACAAGGAATGGCATAATGGACGATATACAAGTACCAGATAAATTAGCATGGCAACAAAATCGTAGACGTATTGCATACATCTCTATGTTTACAATGGTTGCTACAGTTATTGCATCATTTGTATTTCCAGATAGAGCAAAAGAAATACCAGCAATGGATGTCTTATTTATTTCTNTNGCTGCTATCATTGGTGCGTTCTTTGGTGCAGATGCAATGGTGTCTAAGAAAAAATGATTGGCGGTTTAATAGGTCCAATAGCAAACTTAGCTGGAACTTTTCTACAAGGTCGATTAGAAANAGCNAAAGCTAATACAGAAGTTAAAGTAGCNNNAGCNAAAGCNANAGCTANNNTNATGGAAAAACAAGCTACTGGNGAAATAGACTGGGATCTTAGAAGCTATNAGAGGTGCAAGAAANNNNTGGAAAGATGAGTGGTTAGTAATTTTATTTTCTATACCTCTTATACTAGCTTTCGTTCCTAACATGGAGTTAGTAGTATTAAATGGTTTTTCAGTATTAGAACAAATGCCTGAATGGTATCAATACTCTTTAGGTGTAATCGTAGCAAGTAGTTTTGGTGTAAGAGCCGCTACTAAATTTTTTAGGAGAAAATAAATGGGTAAAGGAACAGGAGCAAAACTAGTAAAAACAGAAACATTTAATGTAAGCCCTAGTTTTAAAAGTAATTTAGCAAAAGTTTTTGGTTTAGATGAAAAGAAAATACCTAATACTTTAGAGTTACCATCTACAAAAAAAATGCCAAAGAAAAAAGGTGGTTAAAGCNAAANAAAGATNGGTGGTAAAGCTAAAGCTAAAAAAATGATGGGTGGTGGTAAAGCTATGCCTAAAAAGAAAATGATGTATGGTGGAATGGCAAAAAAGAAAAAGTAATGCAATTAAAATCTTTAACACCAAAACAAATATTAATTAAACCACAACCAGCTAAACTTATTAAAGTTAAGGCAGGTCAAGATTGGTCTGTCTTAACAGATAAGATACGCAAAGGTAAACCTTTAACAACAAAAAAAATATGAACTACGATATATTATTAGAACAATTAAAAGACTTTGAAGGTTTAGAACTTAAAGCTTACCAATGTACTGCTGGTAAGACTACAATAGGTTTAGGACGTAACCTAGATGATTATGGTATTACTGAGGAAGAAGCATACTATCTTGCTAAAAATAATATTTATGAATTAGAAGATGAATTAGATAGGGCTATTTCTTGGTGGAGACAATTAGATGATGCAAGACAAAGAGCTTTAATTAACTTGGCGTACAATGTTGGTACGACAACTTTATTAAAGTTTAAGAAAACTCTTCAATACCTAGAAGATGGTTCTTATGAGGAAGCAGCAAAAGAAGTATTAGATAGTCGTTGGGCTGACCAAGTTGGCAGAAGGGCAATTTTTATTTCTAATGTTTTTCTCACAGGAGAAGAAGAGTAAAGTTCGGATACCTATTTATAGCCCCGAATAACCACACCAAGTAGGGATACCTAAAGATAACTTTAGCCCCCATAGGAGGTAATTATGACTGATGTCGAAACTAAAGAAGAAGTACAAGAGAACACCCCATATAAAGGGAAAGATAGAATAGCGGCTCTAGAACCTGATAAACCAGAAGAGCCAGAAAATCTCGAAATCGTTGACTCTTTGAAAGAAGATACTCAAGAGGGATTTTTACAAAAACAGAAAGAAGCTCAAGACCATGATTGGAAAAAACGGTATAGTGATTTAAAAAGTTACCATGACCGTAAAAACAATGAATGGATACAACAACAGGAACTTGCAGAAGCAAAGTTAAAATTAGCAGAGCAAAAAGCAAATCATCCAGATGTTCTTCCTAAGTCTCCAGAAGAGTTAGAAGAATTTAAAAAGGAATATCCTGATGTTTATAATGTTGTTGAAACTGTCGCTAAGTTACAAAGTACAGAACGGATGCGAGAAGTAGAAACAAGATTAGAAGAGCTTAAAAAATCTGAGCAAGAATCTAAAGTGAGGATTGCTGAAAAAGAACTTCTATCATTACATCCTGATTTCATAGATATCAAGGATTCCCCAGAGTTTCTATCTTGGCTAGATGACCAACCTGCAAGTATTGCAGATGGTATTAGAAAAAATAGAACAGATGCAAAATGGGCTTCTAGAGTATTAGACCTCTTTAAAATTGACAATAATATTAGTCAAAAAAAACGAGGAAGACCTAAAAAATCTGATGTAGAGTCTGCTGCTGAAGCTGTAACAAAAACCGAAAAGGTAACAGTTTCTCCAGAAGGTGAAGCAAAGATTTGGACTTCTGAGGAAATTGCCAAATTGAAGCCTCATCAATTCGAGAAGTTAGAATCCGAAATAGATAAGGCATCAAGAGAAGGCAGAATTAAATAAACTTTTAAGGAGAAAGTAAAATGGCTTACGCAAGTGCTGCTGGTTATGACAATCTCGCTAATGGGAATTTCGCACCAGCCATTTTCAGCCAAAAAGTCCTTAAATATTTCCGCAGGTCTTCGGTTGTAGAAGCAATTACTAACACCGACTATGCTGGGGAAATAGAAAATTTTGGGGACACCGTGAGAATAATTAAAGAACCTACAATAAGTGTTTCTAGTTATACTCGTGGTTCGGTTGTAAATACTCAAGACCTAACAGATGCCGAAATCACTTTAACAGTTGACCAAGGCAACTACTTTGCTTTTAAAGTAGATGACATTGAAGAAAGACACAGCCATGTGAATTTTGAAGCATTGGCTACATCTTCAGGTGCATATTCACTTAAAAAGCAATATGACTATAATGTACTAAGCAACATTAACTCAAATGCATCTACAGATACAACTAACTTAGGTGCTGCTAGTTCTGCTATTTCATGCAATACTGGTAATGAGTGTGCAAACTATCTTAGTACAGCAGCTCGTCTACTTGATGAAAATGATGTTCCAGANGANGGAAGATGGNNTGTTGCNCCTCCTCANTTCTATGAAATNNTNCGTCAAGCAGANGCNAANTTGATGGANTCNAGTGTTACTGGTGAAAATATGTCTGCTCTTATGAATGGTGCTGTTACAGCAAGAAAAGTTCATGGGTTTACATTATACCAATCTAATGCTATTGCAGTTGGTTCAACTGGTTCTGATGCTAATGCTAACTTTGGACCTTCATCAACAAGTGGGGAAACTAATGTTCTCTTTGGTCATATGAGTGCAGTTGCTACTGCATCCCATATTGCTAAAACAGAAGTTATTAGAGACCCTGATAGCTTTGCTGATATTGTGCGTGGTTTACACGTTTTTGGACGTAAAGTTCTTCGTGGTTCTGGCACAGGATTTACTGGAGTTCTCTCTGGTGTTCCTGANCTTAANACTTAACCGTAGGGNGTAATATATTATGGCTACATATAATGCAACNCATAGNGGNGGNGGNACAGNTGGACATCCNNCNAGTGCNAATAAAGTNTANGTTTTAACATCACCAGTNTATGATGCTGTTGANAACACAGACTTAGAACAAGGCGACATAGTTCAATTATTTGACATACCTGCTGACACAATGATTGTTGGTGGATGTGTTGAAAATCTTGAAGCTTCTGGTAATGAACAAATCACTTTTGATGTGGGTATTACTGGTGGTGATGTTGATATGTTTATTGATGGTGCAGATTCAGACCAAGCTGCNGGNTATGCAACTCCATTCTTGATGGCAGCAGCAGGTGCTCAAGACAGTAACCCTGTTCTTATAACCTCTGCTGATACAGTTGACCTTTTGGTTATTGATGGCGGTTCATCCAAAACTACTGCTTGGAGATTTAGAGCACATATCGCAATGGCTGATATTTCTAAAAACCCAGTAGAGTCTGCTACAGTATCAACTGGTACTTAGTATTATATAGGTTTTGAGGAGTTCCTTAAAAACTCCTCCTCTTTTTGCTAAGTTCAATTAACGGAGATACATATGTTTTTTATTAAACTTCTTGATGAAGAAGATGTAAAGTATTGTAGAGAAGGTATTGAAGGATTACATTTTCAAGATGGTGGAGCAACACAACCACTAAACAAATCTTACAATGTAAAAAAGAATCAACAAACAACTTCTGTACCAGACCATATAAGAAAATATATAATTGATATTTTTTATAATCATTCGTATATAGATTCTGTTTACTGTCCTAATAGAGTATCAGTAAATTTTTATAATAAATATCAAAAAGATGATTATTATGATATTCATGTAGATGCTTTTAAAGCAATGCCAAAATCTAATAATGTATTTTTTGATTATGGATTTTCTATCAACTTAAATGATGATTATGAAGGTGGTAGTTTTTTTATGAACACAGATGTTGGTCCTGTGTCTAAACAATTAAAATCTGGTGAAGCTGTAATCTTTCCAATAATATATCCACATGGAGTTGCACCAGTTACGTCAGGTACAAGAGAAAATATATTAGGTTGGCTATCTTCTAATATATCTTATGAACAAGCATTTATATTAAAAAATTTATATGATGTAAATGTTTATCTAAGAGAAAAAGATAAAGATGCATTTGTTAGTTCCACGTTAGTTCAAACATATTTAAAGAAAGCGTGGGGTAAATAAATGATATATAAAATATTTAGTGATGAAGAAGTAGAAGATATACTTAGTAAGTTAAATAATAAAAAACTTACAGATGGTAAAGATACACAACAACTAAGTCAACTTTATAATATAAAAGAAAATAAAGAAACTATTATTACTAATAAAGTAGATGAGTATATAACAAGTTTATTTAAACAAAAAGGAGCAATTAATAAGATATATGCTCCAACAAAAATAAAAAATAGAATATATAATAATTATAATGTCAATGATTTTTATGATTATCATATAGATTCTTTTCAATCATCTGATAGTAAAATGTTATATAACTATGGTTTTACTATTAGTTTAAGTGATGACTTTGAAGGTGGAGAGTTTGTTTTACAAACAGAAGCTGGAGAAATAGGATATAAAGTTAATAAGGGAGAAGTAGTAATATTCCCTATAATATATCCTCATAAAGTTACCAAAGTTACTAAAGGTTGTAGACAAAATATTATAGGATGGTTTGAATCTAAAGTAACATATGAACAAGCATATATTTTAAAAGTTTTAGATGAAATAAAATTAATTAATATGCAACTATTAAAAAGTAATTCTAATAACGAAACATTTAAAAGTTTATTATTAAAATCAGGACTTGTTCAAAATTATTTAGTTACTCAATGGGGCTATGAAAATTAAAAAGGAAATGTATAGATGGGTTCATTAACATTTTTAAATTATACTAATAGAGTTTTGCAAGATTTAAATGAAACAACTGTAACANCTTTGTCTTCTACTAGAGGTGTACAAACTGTTGCAAAAAATAGTATTAATAGAGCTATTAATGATATTGCAAACTCTGAGGTAGAATGGCCTTTTCTTCATGTAGACCATAGTCAACAAACTCAAGCAGGTGTTGCAGAGTATTCTTTACAATCTAATAATAAAAATGTAGATTTTGATAGCTTTATGTTATCTCCACAAAATCTTATTAGTAATGGAACATTTGCCAGTAATATTACAGGATGGACAGATGGTTCTTCTGGAACAGGTGAGGTAGCTTTTAATAGTACAGGACCACAACCTCCAGCATCTTTAGCTGGTAGATTACGTTTAACTGCTGGTTCAGATGGTAATGCTATTGCCTATCAAGAAATTGGTACAGTTAAAAATAAACAGTATAGAATATCTTTTGGAGTAACATATCCTTCTGGTGGAGATTTAACTTTAAAAATTGGTACATCAGCAGATGGTTCTCAAATAGCAAGTCATAGTGTTACTATTACAGATATTGGTGAAATTAAATATGTAAGTTTTACTTTTACTGCGACAGGAACATCTACTTATATTACTTTTAGTCAATTAATAGATACACAAGTAGATATTACTAATGTTGTTGTAACAGAAGATTTACAACCTAAAAAATTAAAATATTTATCTTATGATGAATTTCAAGAAGGTTTTAAACAAAGAGATACCCAAACAGATATTGATAGATTAGATGAACCAGTTTTTGTTTATCCTACAAAAGATGATAAATATGGTTTATCTCCTGTACCTGATAAAAGTACATATACTGTTTCTTATGAATATTATAAATTTCCTACAGAACTATCTAGTGATAGTGATACATCAGATGTTCCTTCTAGATTTGAGCATATCGTAATTGCTAGAGCAAAATATTATGTAGCATTATTAAGGTCTGATAAAGCAACAGCAGCAGTATCTTTACAAGAATATAATGATATTATTAAACGAATGAGAGTAGAGCTTGTAAATAAAAAAGAATATCTAAGAGCTGTATAATGATAGGTAGATTAAAAAATGTATCCGTTGCATTATCTAATACAGACTTAACAAATATTTATACTGTTCCTACTAATTTTACAGCCATAATTAGAGATATCTTTCTTACAAATGTAGATGGTAGTAGTGCAGTAGATGCAACATTAAAATATACAGATACCTCTGCAAGTGCAACTTTTTCATTACTAAGCACAAAAAGTATTGCAGCTGATGATTTTTTAAGAATTGATGATGCACATATTATTTTAGAAGAGGGAGATATTTTAAAAGCACAAGCAGGTGCTGCTAACGATTTAGAAATAACAGCTTTTGTAGAAGAGTTTCATAGACCACAAGGATAGTTATGCCTGATACATCAGAAATACAACCAGTAGTAGTCTCATTAAGTGGAGGTCTAATATTAGATAGAGATGATTTATCTTTACCACCAGGAGCAGCAATTACGTTACAAAACTTTGAACCTTCTGTACAAGGTGGTTATCGTAGGTTAAGTGGTACAAGTAAATGGAATAGTAATCAAGTTAATGGTAGTGAGAAAATATTAGGATTACAAATATTTAATAATGGTGTTGTTGCAGCAGCAGGTAATGTTGTAACATTTGCAACTTCTGGTAGTACATATTCTACAATAGGTACAAGAACATCTGCTGGTAGATATAAATTTGATTTATATAATTTTAATAATACTGATAAACTTATAATGGTAGATGATGTTAATCAAGCAGCATCTTATGATGGAACTACCTATACATTAATTAATACAACAGGAGCACCAGCAGACCCTGCTTCAGTAGCAGTATTTCAAAATCATATGTTTTTTGCTGGTATGTCTAGTAATCCACAAGAAGTTTTATTCTCTGCTCCTTTTGCAGAAACAGATTTTACAGCAGCAAATGGTGCAGGTTCTATTAGAGTACCTACAAGTGTTGTAGCATTAAAAGTTTTTCGTGATATTTTATATGTATTTGGACAAGATAAAATATTTAAAATAACAGGAACAAGTATTGCAGACTTTAGAGTAGATTCTGTAACACAAACATTAGGTTGTGCTGATGGTTTCTCTGTTCAAGAACTTGGTGGTGATTTATTATTCTTATCACTAGATGGTTTAAGAACTATTGCTGGTACTGAAAGAATTGGTGATGTTGAGTTAGGAACAGTTTCAAAACCTATTCAAAGACGTATAACAGATGTTATTTCAAGTACAGATAATATTACATCTGCTATTGTTAGAGCAAAAAGTCAGTATAGATTATTTTATCCTAGTAATGCTGGTGTTGTAAACTCTAGTCTAGGTATTATAGCAACATTAAAAAGAAATCCTTCTACTGGTGGTATTGGTTTTGAGTTTGCTGATATAAAAGGAATTAAACCTTCTGCTATGTCATCAGGATTTATTAGTGGTAACGAAGTTATTTTAGAAGGTGGGTATGATGGTTATGTACGTAAACAAGAAAGTACAACAGATACCTTTGATGGTGATAATGTTATAGCAATATATCGTTCACCAGATTTATCTCTTGGTGATGCAGGTTTAAGAAAATTAATGCAACGTGTTGTGTTAAATTATGAAGTTGAAGGAACTATTGAAGCAAAATTAAGAGTAAGATATGATGCTGATAGTCAAGATGTTGCACAACCTACAGAGTTTGATTTATCTTCTCCTGGTGGAATAGCCCAATATGGAGGCACAACTTCAACATATACTTCTGCTGTTTATGGTTCAAGTGGTAATCCAGTATTCAGACAATCAGTAGAAGGGTCAGGATTTTTAGTGGCAGTTAGAGTTAATCACGATAGTTCTAATAGTCCATTTACTTTACATTCTTATCAATTAGAATTTACCCCTGGAGGACGGATGTAATGGGTGATACATATACAAGACAAAGTAGCTCAGAAATTGTTGATGGCGAAGTTATTAATGCCTCTGACTTTAATAATGAGTTTAATCAATTAGTTTCTGCTTTTGCTTCTTCAACAGGTCATACACATGATGGTACAACTGCTGAAGGTGGACCAATAACTAAATTATTAGGCACAGCAATTACAATAGGTNATGGNNCATCAGGNACAGATATAGCAGTAACATTTGATGGTGAAACATCTGATGGTGTTTTAACATGGATGGAAGATGAAGACCAATTTAAGTTTTCTGATGACATAATGATTATTGATGATGAGAAACTTATCTTTGGTTCAGACTCTAATATTAATATAAGTTATGATGAAGCTACAACAGACTCCTTAAAAATAGCTGCAACAGAAGGTGCAGGTTTAGCTATTACATTAATGGCTGATGAAGGTGATGATGCTGGAGATGAATGGAAACTTAACATTGCAGATGGTGGTACACTTACATTAGGTAATGATATAAATTCTGCTGGTACTTATGTAACTCATCTTACTATAGCTCCTAATGCTACAGTAGCAAGTTCAACATTAACTTATGCAGGTAATGTTACTGTTGGTGGAAATTTAAGTGTTAGTGGTACAACTCCAGCAGCTAGTTCTGTAGCGGCTGATGACATTTCTACAGGTGATGGAGCAATAAATTTACAAACTTCTTCTGGTAATGTTTTAGTAGATTCACAAGCAGGTGCTACTACAGTAGATGGTCATACAGGAGTTACAGTACAGTCTACAAATTCAGGTGATATAACTTTAGATTCTGTTGCTGATATTGTTTTAGATGCAGGTGGTGCTGACATTACATTAAAAGATGATGGAACTACCTTCGGTGCTTTAGTTAATTCTTCAGGTGAACTTGTTATTAAGTCTGGGTCTACTCCTACAACTTCTTTAACTTTTGCAGGAGATGATGCAACATTTGCTGATAACTTAACTTTAGGTTCTGATAGCTCTGTATTAGCTTTTGGCTCTGATTCTGAAATAACAGTTACTCATGTTGCTGATACAGGATTAAACTTTAAGCATACAGCAACTGGAGATGATAAGCCTATTGTACTAACTTTACAAACAGGTGAGACCGATATTGCTGCTAATGATGTCATTGGTCGTATAGACTTTCAAGCTCCTGATGAGTCAACAGGTACAGATGCAATACTTGTTGCTGCTGGAATAGCCGCTGTCTCTGAAGGTGACTTTGCAGCCGATAACAATGCAACAAAATTAAGTTTTAGAACTGCTGCCTCTGAAGCTGCTAGTGAAAAGATGTCACTAAGTTCTGCTGGTAATTTAACAATCTCTGGTGACTTAACAGTTTCNGGAGATGANATTACATTAGGAACAAATACAGATACNGCTATAATGGTAGCTGATGGAACTAATTATAATCCAGTTGTNCCAAGTGGAGATGTTACTCTTACAAATGCAGGTGTCTTTGGAATAGCAAGTGNTGTTATTGTTAATGCAGATATTAATNCAAGTGCTGCNATAGCAGANTCAAANTTAGNTACTATTAGTACAACAGATAAAGTAAGTGGTGCTGCTATTCAAATAGATGGTGC
>FUFK010038500.1_pt1 | contig 19129 bp, 10 predicted proteins | sample 1021851 | NCBI WGS metagenome assembly FUFK01 (sample SAMEA51879418, study PRJEB19060) | metagenome
GGTTATGACCTCCATGTCGCTAGAGGTAGAAAGAGCAGGGGTGGTATTGGTGCAACTGATTTAGTTGTAACTGGTGTAAGCACAGTAAAAGATTTACTAGTTGGTGGATTTTCTGGATTTAGCTCAGATATAAGTGTTACTGGAATAGTAAGTGCTAGATCATTTGGTATAGGAACGACAGAAATAATAGATAGAGGAATGCGTTTAAGTGGTATCGCATCACTTGACGCAATAACAATAGCAACAATTGAAGAAGCAATCAGGGTAGGCCCTAATAGTTTCACTGACTTAAAAGTCACTGGAATTTCTACATTCATAGGGATTGCTACATTTTCTACAGGTATTGACATNAAATCTGGTGTNTCTACCTTTAGTGCNCCANTAAGACTAGGTTTTGCACATACAACAGANCATGCTGGAGTTGCTCTNGGTGCAACAGTTGGNTTNGGAACNAGTGCATTCTTTAGAGATGANGCTGCNATCTTNATGGGTAGTGANTCAGATCTTAAAATTCATCATGATGGCTCAAATTCTAGAATTCAAGATGTAGGAACTGGTGACTTAATAATTCAAGGTTCAGCAGATATAAAATTACAAAGTGCAAGTGGAGAAAATTATATAATTGCTAATGATACGGGATCTGTAGAACAATATTTTGATAATTCTAAGAAGACAGAGACCACAAGTGGAGGCTTTAAGGTCACTGGTATCACAACTCTGACTGATAGATTACATGTTGAGGCAGGAATATCTACATTTGATGCAGATGTAAGATTTGGTATTGGTGCAACAGTCGGTTTCGGAACCAGTGCTTTCTTCCGTGATGATGCAGCTATCTTTATGGGTAATGACTCGGATCTTAAAATCCATCATGACGGGTCAAATAGCCGTATTCAAGATGTAGGAACTGGAGATTTAATACTTCAAGGATCTGCTGATATTAAATTACAGAGTGCAAGTGCAGAAAATTACATAGTTGCTAACGATACTGGTTCAGTAGACGTATATTTTGATAATTCTAAGAAGCTAGAAACCACTAGCGGAGGCCTCAAGGTCACTGGTATTACTACCTTAACCGATAGATTACATGTTGAAGCAGGTATATCTACATTTGATGCTGACGTAAGATTTGGTATAGGTGCGACAGTTGGTTTCGGAACTAGTGCTTTCTTCCGTGATGATGCAGCAATATTCTTGGGTAATGATGAAGATCTTAAAATTTATCATGATGGCTCGAACTCATATATTCAAGATGAGGGAACTGGTGAACTAAGACTTCGTGGTACAAATATCAGATTCTCAGACGATGATGGATCAGAAACTTTTGCTTTCTTTAATGATAACGGCCAAGTAGAATTATATTTTGATAATTCCAAGAAGACAGAAACGACTAGCGGGGGCTTTAAGGTCACTGGTATCACAACTCTGACTGATAGATTGCATGTTGAAGCAGGTATATCTACATTTGATGCTGACGTAAGATTTGGTATAGGTGCTACCGTAGGATTTGGAACAAGTGCATTCTTCAAAGATGAAGCATCCATCTTCATGGGTGATGCGGATGATTTCGAGCTATTTCATGATGGATCAGACAGCATTATTAGAAATAGAACAGGTGATCTTAAGTTATTAGTTAATAACACAGAAAAAGGTATTATAATAAAAGATAATGAGGGGGTTGAAGTATATTATGATGACTCGAAGAAGCTAGAGTCTACCAGTGGTGGCCTTAGTGTAACTGGAATCACTACATTTTCTGATAGAATTAATGTAGTCTCAGGTGTCTCAACCTTCCAAGATAATGCTAAACTTACATTCGGAACTCAAGGTGATCTAGTTGTATATCATAGTGGGTCACATAGTTTTATTTCAGATACAACTGGAACTGGTAATTTAGTAATTCAGTCTAATAGAATTGATATTCAAAACGCTGCTGGTGATGAAGACATAGCAAGATTTAATGAGAATGAAGATGTACAATTATACTATGATGATGGGCTTGTATTCCAAACAACTCCACAGGGTATTAATGTTGTTGGAGTTACAACAAGTAATAGACTAAACATATCTGGAGTATCTACCTTTGCTGATACAGTTATTATCAGTAACGCATCACCAAATTTATTATTTACGGAATCAGATGCTAACCCTGACTTTGGAATTTTACTAAATGGTGGTCAACTTAAATTTCAAGATACAACTAATTCTGCAAATGTTCTGACTCTTGATGATGATAAAATACAAGCAGTAAAAAATCTTGATGTTTTAGCTGGTGCTGACGTAACAGGGGCCATAACCCAAGGTAGTGGTGATATAACTTTAACTGCCACTGTTGGATCTGGTAGTAGCACAATAGTATTTGATACATCAGCAGGTACTTTAACATTCCAAGATAATTTAAGAGCAAAATTTGGAACTGGCTCAGACCTATCTGTGTATCATAATGGAACACACTCATATCTTCAAAACTCTACAGGTAGTTTATTTGTTCTTGGAGATGCATTAAAGTTTAGAGATGCTGCTGGATCTGAAGCTTACATAGAGTGTTTTAAAGATGGTGCTGTAAAAATTTCATATGATGATTCGATAAAACTACAGACCACTAGCGGGGGCCTCAATGTAACTGGTATTACTACGATCTCAGATAGATTACAGGTCACATCTGGTATATCTACTTTTTATGATACAACACAATCCACTTCAGCCACAACGGGAGCAGTGGTTCTTGATGGTGGTCTTGGTGTTGCTAAGAATGTTAACATTGGTGGAAACTTAACGGTTACTGGAACCACAACATTCAACGGTGGCACGATAACACTTGGTGATGCTGCTACTGACAATGTTGTATTCAGTGCTGATGTAGATTCAAGTATTACTCCTGACGATGATGACACATATGACTTAGGATCTACATCTAAAGAATGGAGAGATTTACATATTGATGGAATTGCACATCTTGACAATATTGAGGCTGGAATTGGAACATTCTCAAGTAATTTACTTGTCTCTGGTATCTCAACATTTAGTGGTGCAATTGATGCTAACTCAACATCAAACTTTGGTGGTGATTTAACAATGTCGGGCACTGCCGATATTAATATTATTAATGCTGGTAATATTATATTTGGAGATAGTGCTAGTTCTTCTGATGATCGTTTAGTTTTTGGAGGTAGTTCGGATCTAGCCATATATCACGACACATCACAGGCAACAGATGTCAATGTAATTCACTCTGAAGACAATTTACAATTACAAATTAGAACAGATAAATTAAGAATAATTGACACTGATGCAACTCAAGATTTAATTCATGCAAATGTTGATGGATCTACAGTTTTATTTGAAAGTGGTAACAAACGTCTTGAAACTCTTGGAGTTGGTGTTAGTGTGCTAGGTAACTTCACCGTTTCTGGAGTTAACACCTCTGGTGATGGTAATTTAGATGTTTCTGGTATCTCAACATTCACAGGTTTAATTGATGCGAATGGTGGTGCTCATATTGACAACTTAAGACTTGGTATTGATGCAGATAATGATATAACCACATCTTCTGGTAATTTAACGTTAGACTCAACTGGTGGAACAGTTGAAATTAATGACAATTTACAAATTGATGGAAGTGCAACCGTAGCTGGTGATTTAGATGTTGTTGCGGATATAAGACACACAGGCGATACTCATACTAAAATTAGTTTTGGAGCAGACAGTATAGATTTAAGAGGTGGTGGTGCTTCAATGTTATCAGCCACTGCTAGTGGGGGTGTAAACATAACTGGTGTCTCATCAGTTGGAACTGGTGTTACAATGTTCCCACATGGTGGTGTTGCAATTGCTGGTATTACAACGATTGGTGGCACACTTACTCTTCATGGTACAGCACCAAATTTATTATTTACAGAGTCAGATGCAAACCCTGATTTTGGAGTTTTACTTAGTGCTGGTCAACTGAAGTTCCAAGATATGACTGCTACTGCTAATATCTTGACTCTTGATGACGATAAAATCCAAGCAGTAACGAATTTAGATGCTTTAGCTGGTGTTGACATAACAGGTGCTCTAACTGTAGGTGGTGGTGGTGATGTAACCTTAACTGCTAGTGTTGGATCTGGTAGTAGCACGATATTGTTTGATTCATCGGCAGGAACGTTAACACTCCAAGATAATATCAGACTAAACATCGGAAGTAGCTCAGACCTATCCATATATCATAATGGAACTGACTCATATATTCAAGAACAGGGAACGGGTAATCTTAAACTTGTTACTCCAGCAAGTGGTGTTATTACGATTGAAGAAGCTGATGCTAATCTCGCTCTATTCACTGCAGATAGTGGTGTTAAATTATATGATGGTTCAAATAATATAAGAGTAACCACAACCACTGACGGTGTAGATATTGGTGGAACAGGTTCTATCAGAGTTCCCAACGGAACAACAGGTGAAAGAAACTCTTCCCCAGCTGCTGGTGATTTCAGATATAATACTACTACAGGTAAGTTTGAAGGTTACACTGATGAATGGGGTGACATTGGTGGAGGTTCTGTAGAAGAGGTTGATACTTCAGTCTCAACCACAAGTGCAACAAGTTGTGGTAGTTTTGCAATAGCAAGTTTCAGATCAGCAGTGATAGTCGCACAAATAACACAAGGATCAAATTATCAAATGGGTAGATATCTTGTAATTCATGATGGCACAAATGTAACAACTGTTGAGGAATCAGCAGTTGCAACTGGATCAATGTTAGGAACATTTGAAGGTGTAATCAATGGTTCAAATCTTGAATTTAGGGTGACTATGGGTAGTTCTTCTTCCGCAACGGTTACGACTAAAATTGACACAGTTACAGTATAGGTGACATAGAATGGCAACTTTCCGAGTTGGTGTAGGATCTTTTAACATAAACGATGGTTCTGTTGGAATAGGAACAGAGGGATCTGGCCATGGAAATTTAAAAGTTGAAGGAACTATAAAATCCACAAATTTAGATGTTCTTGGAGTATCTACATTCACTAGATACTCAGGTTTTAATGCGGATGAAGTTAATGTTAATAATAGAGATCTAACTCTATCTGGAGAATATAGCACCACAGGAGATATTGTTGTCGAAGATGGTGCATCATTAACAGTTGGATTAGGATCAACTGCGTGTGTAGGGTCAGTTGAATGTATAAGTGTTAAACATCATTTTTCTGTTCCATCTGGAGATACTGCTCAAAGAAATGAAGTTTCTGGATATGGTGAAGGAACTGTGAGATATAATTCGGATCTAGAAACACTGGAGTTTTTTAACGGAAATGAGTGGAGACAGTTTAATTATCAAGCAGATATTTCAAATAGCCCATCAAGTCGTGGTCGTGTCTTAACTTTTGGTGGAAAGGATTCAGGTGGCACTAGAGTATCAAGTATAACTTCTAATCAAATATCAACTTTAGGAAATGCAATAGAATTTGGTAATATGAGTGTTGCCAGAAGACAAGTAGGTGCATGTGCATCAGAGGTTCGTGCTCTTACTATGGGAGGATCCTCTTCTTCTGCTGACACTACAAATGAAATTCATTACTATACCATAGCTAGTGAAAGTGATGCGATTGATTTTGGTGATTTATTAGGAGCAAAACAAACTTGCCATAGTTTATCAAGTTCAACTAGAGGAATTTCTTATGGTTCGGGTGGATCACCTTATAATCAGATTGACTATGTGGAAATATCAACATTAGGAGATGCACTTGATTTTGGTGATACTGCTGTTGCAAGTAGAATAGCAGCTCCCGCAAGTTCACCCATTAGAGGTTTTAAAACTGGAGGAACTGATGATTCTATTAATAGATCAGAAAAAGAATTTATCACCATAGCATCAAAAGGAAATGGAACAGACTTTGGTGATATGAGGTTATCTGGGCCTGGATCAACGGGTGTTTCTAATAATGTTAGGGCAGTCATTGCTGGTGGATATTCTTACATATCACCATATCCAAGATATAGTGATATTGAGTATTTTAATATGATTTCACTTGGTGAATCAATTTACTTTGGTGATTTGGGAAGAAAAAACACAGGTACAGGAGGTGGAAATGCTGCTAATCAAGTGAGAGGTTTGTTTACTGGTGGATATGATGGGCCTGCAGGAGTTGATAAAATTGATTATATAACATTTGCATCCACAGGAAATGCTCTTGATTTCGGTAGTTTGCCTGATGTTACATCACAGATCTGTAATGCATCAGATTCCCACGGTGGGTTAGGAGGTTATTGATATGGCTGAAATAAGACAAGGTTACTTAGATGATTATTCACAAAATAATACTGGTGTTGGTATAGGAACATCGTCACCAACTGAGGCTAAATTAGAAATCGTAGGTGGAACAACATCACAAGAATTAAATGTTACAGGTATTTCCACGTTTACACATGTTAGTGGATTTATAAAAAAACATACTGATTATGCTGAAAATGTAAACATAACTGCTGGTGATAGTGGAACGTTATCAGGTGAGATAATTGTGGGTGCTGGTCTTACAATGACTGTAGGAACTTCTGTAACAACAAGTCAAGGTAGTGTAGATGGTTTAAAAGTTTTTAATATGTTCCAACCACCATCTGGAACAACAAATACAAGACCAGTTGGTAAACCAGGTGCATTATTTTACAACTTTGATTTTAAAACAATAGAATTCTTTGATGGTAATAGTTGGAGACAGGTTGATAGTGTGATAAGAAGAGGTCGTGGTTTATACTGTGGTGGATGGGATGGTACTAATAGACTTAAGAGTATTGAATTCATAGAGGTGTCAACATTAGGAGATGCACAAAGTTTTGGTGATTTAACTGTTGCTAGAGAGGGATGTGGAAGAGGAACTATATCATCAGCAATTCGTGGTCTTTCAATGGCGGGTTGGGATGGATCTGGAACTGACGAAATTGATTATTTATCTATTGCATCAGGGGGAAATTCAATAGATTTTGGTAATTCTAGTAATGCAAGAGGATGGGGTGCTGGTATGTCATCTTCAACAAGAGGATTAAATGCAGGTGGATATAATCCAGCTACTGTAAATGTCATTGATTATGTTGAAATAATGACTCTAGGAGACGCTCTTGATTTTGGTGATCTTGCGACACAGAAAGAAAGCACAGTTGGAATGTCAAGCCCAACTAGAGGATTCATAGGGCCTGGAATGTCACCATCTTTTGTGAGTGAGATTGATGTTATTACAATAGCATCAAAAGGAGATTCAACCACTTTTGGTGATATGGATTCAACAAGAGGACTTGGTGCAGCAGCAAATACAACTCGTGGGTTATTTGCTGGTGGTAAAGGGCCTGATGTTCAAAATCTTGAGCGAATTTTCTTTATAACCATGGCATCAACAGGGAATGCAACAGACTTTGGAAATTTAACATCGGGTCGTAGAAAACCAGAGGGAGTTACTAATTCCACTAGAGCATGTTTTGCTGGAGGTAATGTTGAACCTTCTGGTAGAGTAAATAGAATTGATTTTGTTACTATAAGTTCTGCAGGAAATGCAGCAGATTTTGGTGATTTGTCTTTGACAAGAGAGGTTGGTAATTCCAACTCAGACTCTCACGGTGGGTTAGGAGGTTTCTAAGATGGCTACAATACGCAGAGCAGGTTTTGGATCAGTATTCGAGGTTGAAAATGAAACCGTTGGTATAGGAACCACTGGAACAGCGACTAATACTCTTCAGGTATTAGAAAATATTAAATCTTCTGATGCAACAGTAATTGGTTTATCAACTCTTACAACCTATCAAGGATTTGTAGATAAACAAGCAAAATTTGGAAGAGCAGTAATTGATGTTGAATTTCAAGCAGGAACACTTGGAGAGGTTATAATTGAGGGTGATGTTACAGTATCATCTGCATCAACACTTACAAGTTCAGTAAATCAATTAACACTTACTGACTCATTTAGTCTCCCAACTGGTAATACAGATAGTCGTATTCATTGTCAAACTGCAGGAAGTATGAGATTTAATGAGGATTTAGGAACTCTTGAATTTTATACTGGTGACATGTGGAAAACAGTAAATTCATATAAAGATGTTGGTAATCGTGGTCGTGGATTTTGGATTGGTGGTTTTGGCCCTACCTCATCAGGTAGATCTCGCACCATTGATTATGTAAATATTCAATCACTCGGAAATGCGGTAAAATTTGGTGAATTACTTACAACCACCGTAGGAACAGGAAATGAAGGTTCAATGGGTTGTGGAAATGAAATTCGTGGTGTGATTGGTGGTGGTAATGGCCCTTCGGCAACATGCCCTTATATTCAATATATAACTACGGCATCAGAAGGGGATGCAATAAATTTTGGAGATCTATCTCAAACGAGATTTAGAGGATCTGCATTAGCTAATTCAACTCGTGGTCTTTTTTGTGGAGGAAGAAATCCTGGTAGTTTTAATACAATTGATTATGTTCAAATAATGACTCTTGGAAATTCATTAGATTTTGGTGATTTGACTCATGTTCAAAGAACGCCAGGAACATGTTCATCATCAACTCGTGGCCTTATTAATGGTGGCCAGGGTGGAACAGCAATTAGTGCTGTGACTATTGCATCTACAGGAGATGCTACAGAATTTGGCCAAGATTTGTTTAGTGGTGGTTATACTCATGGTGGTGGATCAACTGGAGTGAGAGGTATGTGGGCTGGAGGATATGCTGCTCCTTCAGGATCTCCTTATCCTCTTTTCTTTCATGCTCGTAGTATAAGAGGAGTAACTATTGCATCGGATGGTAATTCACAAGAATTTGGTGAATTAAAAAGAATAAATGGATTAACATACCTTGGTGGTCTTTCAGATAGAACTCGTGCATGTTGGGGTGGAGGATATGTTCTTGCTCCTGCTATTCAAGTTAACACTATTGAATATTTTCAAATGAATAGCACTGGAAATGCACAAGATTTTGGTGATTTGACTGTAGCTAGATCTATTCTTAGTTCTCTATCAGATTCTCACGGTGGATTAGGAGGTATTTAACATGGCAAATTTAAGAACAAACAATTTATCAGGTGAAGGTGGAAGAAATGCCTATGATGGGTCAGTATTTTTTGATGGAGCTCATTCTTATCTTTCTTTAGCTTCGGGTGAAGTCATATCTGGAACTGGATTTGGAACTGGAGACTTTACAGTAGAATTTTGGATAAATCAGCAAGGTAATAGCGGTAATTATATGGGGATAATTACATTAACTTCGACCACTGCTGCAAAGAGATTTGAAGTTTCTTTTCATAGTGGAACAATTCAAGTTTATACCGACACTGGTGAATGGAGAAATACTGGATATACACCAGTATCAGGTGTGTATGAACATATTGTATTTCAGAGAGATTACTCTGCTAATACTTTAAAGATGTATGCAAATGGTGTAGAGCAATGGTCAGTATCAAATAATCGTGATTATGATGAACCATTCACAACAAGAATCGGTATTCACAATACAGGTTATGATAGTCTTCGAGGTTATCTTTCTAATCTTCGTATCTGCATAGGTCATCTAGTTTATTCATCAAACAATTTTACTCCACCAACATCACCTTTAACAGTTCATTATACTGCAGATGATGACAAAACTGTATTATTATGTTGTCAAGATTCTGATAATCCTCTACAAGAGGCAACAGGAAAGACTATCACAGGTTATGGAAGAAATGCAGATTCAAGTGTTGAGTTAGTTCCAAATGGTGGGCCAACAACAGATATAACAGGGTGGGAAGGGTATCAAAGTTCAGTGGCATATGATTCTGGTCAAATAAAAGTAACAAGAAGTGGTGGAACTGGATTTACTGCATATATACAAATCACTAATGCTGTGATTGGGCAGAGATATGTATTATCTGGTCAAGTAAGATCAGTAAGTTCAAGGTGTGACATATATGTAACAACTGCCGTTGCATCTGGTAGTCTTCTTCAAATCGTGGGGCCTACGGGAGCAACTGCTGATCTAAGTGGTGAATTTACAGCAACAGAAACAACACTTTATGTGTTCACTGCTATTGATGGTGATGGTGATATTGGTTATTTTAATCGTCTTTCAGTAAAAGCAGCTGACAAAGGAGTAGCACCAAAAACACTTCCACCTTTTGGAACTGATGCAGGAAATACTTTTAATGGTGCAATCACGATGAATTCAACATCTTGGATGTATTTTCCGACTGGAAGAACAGATGGCGAGAGAGGAAGAGGTCGTGCAGTTATTTGGTTGGGAGCAGATTCACCTAATTATACAAAACATCTTGATTTTTTTGATATACAATCTCTAGGAACCACCACAAAATTTGGAGAAATAAGTGATACTGTTGGTCTTGGTGCAGGGATGTCATCATCAACTCGTGGAGTATTTGCTGGTGGAACCAAACCAGCTGCAGGTAATCAAAATTTACTTGAGTATATTACAATAGCAACGACTGGAAATTCAAAAGATTTTGGTTCAATAGGTACACTTTTTAGATATGGTGGAGGTATTTCAAATTCAACTCGTGGATTAATTTGTGGTGCATATCAGGGTGGTGGTGCTTCTGGTACGAAAAATGTTATACAGTATATTACGATTGCAACATTAGGAGCTACAGCAGACTTTGGTGATATGATTGCTAATAGTAATAACGGTATATTCGGTGCTGGTACTTGCTCATCATCAACTCGTGGTATCACTGCTGGTGGAGGAACTGGCCCTTCACAGGTTAATGAAATAAATTATATAACGATAGGAACATTAGGTAATTCGGTTGATTTTGGTGATTTATCTGCTGCAAAATATTATCTTCAAGGTGTATCAAGTTCTACAAGAGGTGTTGTTGCTGGTGGTTATCAGGAATCACCAGGTTTTACTTCATCGAATGTTATTGAATTTATAACAATCGCATCAACAGGGGATGCAGTAGACTTTGGTGATTTAATAACAGCTGCAAGACAACCAGGATCCACTGGTGGATCAAATAAAATTAGAGGGGTATTTGTTGGTGGTGGAGTTCACCCATCATATAATAATACGATAGAGTTTGTAACAATAGCATCAACAGGTAATTCATCAGATTTTGGAGATATTAGTACTAGTGGAGAAACACCTTATGGATCTGTCGCTGTATCTGATTGTCACGGAGGTCTCTCCTAAATATGAATAGGATAGTAGAACCATGAGTTTACCACCAAAAGAGATACCATTAGGAGCAATGCGTTTCAACTCTGAATCACAGAAGTTGGAGTATTGGATGGGTAGTGCATGGATGCAGATACAAACATTCTCTCCAACTCTTGATGGTGGTGTTCGTGGTATATGGAGTGGTGGAAATGCAATTAATCCATCAAACGTTATTCATGCAGATATTGAATATATTACTATTTCAACTCAAGGTAATTCAACTGATTTTGGATCAAATATAGTAGAAGGTAAAAGAAGGTGTAGTGGATTTGGTTCACGAGTAAGGGGTTTTTGTGCTGCTGGAAGAACTCCAACTAATAAATCGACAATAGATTTTGTAACTTTTTCATCCACAGGAACTACAACAGCATGGGGTGATAATACTAGTGCCACTGGAACAGCAGACAATTCGGGATTTGCAAATTCTACAAGGGGAATAACAAAAGCAGGATATCAGTCTCCTGGTATAACAGGAACACTCGATTATATAACCATGTCTTCTACAGGAGGAGTGCATGATTTTGGTGATTTGGCAACACATGGTGATGCAGGTGCTGCGTGTGCTAATCCTACACGAGGTATACTCGCTGGTGCTTATAACCCCGCGAATGATGATACGATGTCATTTGTAACTATCCCAACATTAGGAGATGCAAAAGATTTTGGTAATTTAACAATAGGTAGATATAGTTTAAGTTCTTGTTCAAATTCAATAAGAGGTATATGGGGTGGAGGAGCAAGAAGATCTCCTGCAACTCCTAATTCTTCCATGACTATCATGGATAGTATAACCATTCCAACATTAGGAAATGCAGTTGAATTTGGTGATTTATCAGTAGGAAGATCTACTGCCTCTGCTGTTTCAAGTAAAACTCGTGGTGTATGGGGTGGTGGATATGAACCAAGTGGATCAGATGTCATAGACTATGTTGAATTTGCAACTCAAGGAACTGCAGTTGATTTTGGTAATTTAAGTGTGAGAATTGGTGGTAAAGGTAGTGCAGCTTCAAATGGTCACGGAGGTTTAGGATAATGGGAATACTAAGAGCAGATAGAATCACTGGTATAGGTGGTGCAAATGCAATTACTGGATCTGTTAGATTTCATGGAAACCAAGATGATTTGCAACTTCTTCCTAGTGCGGATTTTGATTTTGGAACAGGAGATTATACAATAGAGGCATGGGTATATCCCCTTGAATTTGGAAGATCTCAAATGATTTTCGCTGTTCATAATGCTGATAGCACGGCTGCAGCTGGTAAATTTTATTTTAGATCAACTAATAAATTTACTTATTGGTCTGAAAATATGGCAAGAATCACTTCAAGCACAACTTACACTGAATCAAAATGGTATCATGTAGCATTAGTTAATAATAGTGGAACTCAAACCATATATGTAGATGGAACAAGTCAAGGAACATCAGCGTATGGTAATGGATTTGGTAATACTACTTTTGTTGTTCACATTGGTAGAAACGCTGCAAATGATAATCAGAGTATGAATGGTTATATAAGTAATATTCGTGTTACAAAAGGAACAGCACTTTATACATCCGCATTTACACCACCAACAACAAGATTAATAAAAAGATCAGATACAGTTCTTCTTGCTTGTAACTCTGCTAGTAATGTTTTAAATGAAGAGACTGGAAAAGTTATTCAAAGTGTAAGAGCAAGCACTAATAATTCTGGAGCTAAAGCATCAAAATTCACACCAAACTCACCCGTTGTTGGAACAACATCTGGTTTCTCTACAACTACTGATGTAGGAAGTCAATATGGATCTACATTTGATGGATTTGGATCATTTGCCTCATCAACATACATGGTTCCACCTGGTGGAAATACAAGAGAAAGAAACCGAGGTCGTGGATTAATTGGTCAAGGTAGTAATACAACTTCTCCAAGCAATGTGAAGGCAATATCATTTATTGAAATTCAATCTGGTGGAACAGCTTTTGATTTTGGAGACTCAACAAACGGTAGTATGTACGCCATGACCGCAGTGTCATCAAGCACAAGAGCAGTATTTGCTGGTGGTCACACAAGTCAATCTAGCCCTTATCCTACCACAAATTTGATGGAATTTGTGACAATTTCGACCACAGCAAAATGTATAGATTTTGGAGATCTTAACATTGGTGCAGCAAATAGAGTGGGAGCATCTAATCAGACTCGTGGTTTGATCGCTGCTGGATACTCCCCAAATACGAGAAATATAGATAAAATTGAAATTGCAACAGCAGGAGATGCAACTGATTATGGTGATTTAACTGATCAGGGATTTTATGGATTGAATTCGGGTGGAATGGTAAGTTCAACCACGAGAGGATTATTCGCTGGTGGAAGTGGAAATAGTGCTCCTGTTGCTGTAAATACAATCACTTTTTCACTGTTTTCATCATCAGGAAACTCAACAGATTTTGGAGATTTAACACATACAAACGCATATTTTAATACTGGTAATTCAAATGGAACTAGAGGTATATTCATGGGTGGATCTGATATTGACTCTCCATACCCAGCTACTGATCAAATAGATTATGTGACCATAGCATCTGCAGGAAATGCACAAGATTTTGGTAGTTTAAATACATCACGTTATGTTGCTATGGGTGCATCTAATTCAACTCGTGGGGTCATTGCTGGTGGAAGAATAAATCCTGCTCCAAGTCTACCTGCCACTAATCACATGGAATATGTCACAATCTCAACAACAGGTAATGGTTTAGATTTTGGTGAATTAATTGAACCAGAAAGATCTGGTGCTGGCTGTTCTGATAGTCATGGTGGTCTTTGATAAATATGAATAGGATATAAGTATATGTCAAATCAACCACCGATAGGAGTTCCACAAGGAGCAATCAGACTAAACACCGATTCGCAGAGACTAGAGTTTTATGCACAGGATCGGTGGTATGAGATGGCGACTGATGTTCCAAATCTTGCAGAAAGTAGTGGTGCTTCTACGGATAACATTGAGGTTGCGGGTGCTCGTGGAATATTTGCTGGTGGTGCTGAACCAAATCACTCAAATATAATACAAGCATTCAATCTTGCATCAAATGGAGATACCTTTGATTTTGGTAATTTAACTGCTGCAAGATATTACATTTCTGGAGCATCATCAAGAACTCGTGCTGTATGGATGGGAGGGAATGAAGGTAGTGGTTATGTTGATACAATAGAATTTAATACAATATCATCATTAGGAGATGCAACTGCCTTTGGTGAATTAATAGGAGCTGATAGACATTTTGGAGCTGGATTTGCTAACCAGACAAGAGGAATTATGGCTGGCGGTGAATCTCCAAGCAAAACCAACCAGATTGAATTTATAACGATTGCACAGACAGGAAACGCGATAGATTTTGGTGATCTATCGGATGCTAGATCTAGTAATTCAGGATTTGCATCACCTACTCGTGGTATCTCTGCTGGTGGAACAGAACCAACTCATGTAAATACGATTGATTTTGTAACGATTGCAACCACAGGAGACGCACAAGACTTTGGTGATCAATCAGAAGCTGTTTATGGTGGAGGTGGAGGTGGAAATGCAATTCGTGGAGTGATGATGGGTGGTTCAGCAAATTCTACTAATAGCAATTCAATTCAATTTGTTACAATTGCAACTAAAGGAGATTCAGTTGACTTTGGTGATATAACTCAAGCAAGGAGATATGGTGCAACTTGTTCATCATCAATTCGTGCTGTTCATTGTGGAGGAGCATTTCCTGCTGTCTCCAATGTTATGGATTCAATTAACATTGCAACATTGGGAAACGCGATAGATTTTGGTGATTTGTTTGATCATCACTATGCGACTCCAAATGGTTGTTCTAATGCTCATGGAGGTTTATAATGTCTGAATTTCAAGCCTCTAATTTTATAAAAGAAAATGGTGGAACACCAGATCTTTTAGGTAAGACTGAACTAACCTCACCATATTTCTTTGTGCCACCATCAGGAACAACAGCAGAAAGACCAGAAAGTTGTGCAGCAGGTACACTTAGATTTAATACTGATATAGGAACTCTTGAAGTTTATAGAGGAGATACAATTGGATGGGAGCAGATACAAAAAAGAGAGAATCAATATCTAGGTGGTGACTCTGGTAATAGTGTGATTACAACATCTACAAATTCTAATAGAGGAACTGGAGTTCGTGGATTATTTGCAGGTGGATTTATTTCTTCATCACCCACTGTTCGCACTAATATAATTGATTATATCACTATCTCAACTTTAGGAGATGCTTCAGATTTTGGCGATAGAACACATCAAACGGATACATGTGCTTGTGCAGCATCATCAACAAGAGGAGTTATTGCTGGAGGATATGCTGGAAGTGAAACTAATGTTATAGAATTTGTTACTATCTCTTCAACAGGAGATGCATTAGATTTTGGTGATTTAGAAAATAATAGAAGAAATAGAGACGGATGTGGTGATTCAGTAAGAGGATTATTTGGAGGTGGTTATCCAACATCTGATGCAATTGATTATCTTATTTTCGCATCATTAGGAGATTCAAAAGACTTTGGAGATTTAACATTACTAAGATATAATACAGCAGCTTTATCATCAACAACTCGTGGGGTAATCGCTGGTGGAAACGCAGCTCCAAGTTATTCCGTTACCAACATTATTGATTTTGTCACCATCAGAACAACAGGAAACGCAACAGATTTTGGTGACTTAAATGACACTGGATCTGGCCAGTTTGCAGCAACATCTAACTCTACAAGAGGTGTGATTGGCATATCAAACAGCAACGCTATAGACTTCATAACGATTTCAACTTTAGGGGATGCAAAAGATTTTGGTGATGCTAGTTATAATCTGGGATCATCTGCTGTTGCTGGTTCTTCCACTCGTGCGGTTTTTGCTGGTGGTGGAGCATCTCCAGCACCATTGACTAACTCGATGGATTTTGTTGAGATATTAACAACAGGGAATGGATTAGATTTTGGTGATCTAACTGATGGTAGGCAAAGTCTTGGTGGATTCTCAAATGGTCATGGAGGTTTATAATGGCAACACTTAAAGCAAATACAATATCAGGAATCGGAACTGAAGGCCCAGTCTTGAATGGTGGATTAAAGTTTCGCAGTCAGAATTACATGACATTCCCAAAGGGTGATACAGTACAAAGAGGAAGAGGTCGTGGAATATGGGGTGGTGGTTGGAATTCACCATCAGCTACCAGCACTAACAATATTGATTACATACAAATACAATCTGGAGGCCAGGCAAAAGATTTTGGTGATCTAATTGAAGGTGGAAACCAAATGAGAGCAAACTCATCATCTACAAGAGGAGTGTTTATTGGTGGAAGAAGACCTCATCCAGGCGTAGTTAATACTATGGATTATGTGGAGCTAGCGACACTTGGTAATGCTCTTGATTTTGGTGATTTGCTTACTGGAAGAGGAGCTGTTGGTGAAATATCTAGTCAAACGAGAGGAATATCTGCTGCAGGATATAATCCTGGAAATACTAATGTTATTGAATATATTACAATTGCGACACTAGGAAATTCACAAGATTTTGGTGATACTGAGGTAAGTGGGTCAGGAAGCACCATGGCGGGAACACAAAGTTCAACAAGAGGTATCTTGGCAGGTAATTATGCTCCAAGTAGCCCTAATACATCAAATATTATACAATATCTTACAATTGCAACATTAGGAAACACTCAAGATTTTGGAGATTTAACTGAATCGGGAAGACATAGTGCTTCTGGAACATCAAATGGAGTTCGTGCTGTATTCGCTGCTGGAACTCATCTCAGCCCTGGCTCTAACGATACCATGGATTATGTTACAATCGCAACAACAGGAGATGCACTTGATTTTGGAGACTTAGGTAACATTTCTACTGGTCAAGTTGGTGCAACTTCTGATAATATAAGAGGTGTCTTTGGAGGGGGAAGTAATTCACCACTTTATTATAATGTCATTCAACAAGTAACAATCGCAACTACAGGCAACTCTGTTAATGTTGGAGACTTAACGTTACAAAGACTTCAGCCAGGATGTTGTAGTGATTCACACGGAGGTTTAACGGAATGAGTTACATAACAAGAGAGATTCCAGAAGGAGCAATAAGATATAACACAGACTCTAACAAGATGGAGGTCTGGGTTGGAGACAAGTGGATGCAGGTATCTGTAACACATGAAGCATCTCCACTTGGTGGTCGTGGTCTTTTTTGTGGTGGTTATACATATGCTCCACTCGCAACTCAAGGTAATAGTAATGTTATTGAATATATTACAATTGCGACACAAGGAAACGCTGTTGATTTTGGTGATGGAACACAAAGAGAGAGAGATAGAAGAAATGGTGCAGCATCACATACTCGTGGTGTTCTTTTTGGAGGCACACAAGGTTATCCGTCACCCTCATTAACAGATAGAATAGAATTTGTTACCTTTGCAACAACAGGAGATGCAACAGATTTTGGAAATCTTCTTGAAGCTTGTAGAGGGCCTGGAGCGACCTCAAATGCTACAAGAGGTATAGTTTGTGGTGGATCAACCTCTCCAACAAAACTAGATCGTATTCAGTTTATTACTATTCCCTCAACAGGAGACTCAGTAGATTTTGGAGATTTATCAAGGGGAGCAACCTCTGTAGGAACGGTTAACTCTCCTACTCGTGCTGTTTTTGTAGGGGGGATGAACCCTAGCTTTGAAAATATCATAGAGTATGTAACTATTGCATCAACAGGAGATGCAGTAGATTTTGGTGATACAATTACTGCAGCAGGGCAAATTGCGGGTGTGAGTAATGGAGTAAGGGGTGTGCTTGCTGGCGGTTATAGTCAGACTCCAGCACCATATTCAAATAATACAATATCTTTCATTACTGTGGCATCACAGGGAGACGCACAAGAATTTGGAGATTTAACAAGGGATACATATAACCTTGCTGCTGTATGTGATAGCACTCGTGGTGTTTTTGGTGGAGGGCAACCAGGTCTTAGGATTAGCATGGAGAGTATTGAAATTGCAACAAAAGGAAATGGAATTGAATTTGGTGATTTAGCTCAAAATCACGAACAGGCAGGATCTGTTTCAAATGCTCATGGTGGGTTGTAAAAACCGTTCTCCTGTGCTATACTAAATACATCAGTCATAACTTATTGAATAATAATGGATTCAGAAAAGTCAGCAGCAATTACGGAAGTTGAACTCACACCTGGCTCTGCAATATCAGTTAGTGATCTAAAACAAGATCTAACAAACCTTACACCAGAGTATAAGGGAATGTTAAGTCATATAGAAGAGACACTACCTGCAACAAATGCAGCATGTGATAACTTCTATAAGTCACACTCACAAATGATGACGGTGACATTAGATATTACTGATCTTACACCAGTGCGAAGCATCAAGCACACTCTTGCATCAATCGANAGAACAAAGAGTGCGATCATGGAAGCACAGATTAATATGAANAAGAATGAGGTCAAGATCAAAAAGAAGCAAAGAGATATAGACAACTGTGAAGATTCTTTAGATCAAGAGGAACTACAGATTGAGTTAATCGAACTACTTAACAATAATCGTAGTATCGAGAACTCAATGAAAGGTGCGATTCGTAAGATGTCATTCTTAATGACACAGTATCGTTCTGTTCTTGATCACATTGGTAAAGATTATATCACAGAAGAAGATTATGAAAGAGAGGAGAAACGCTATCATGTCATGACTGCATTGAAGCAAGCACTCAACTCTGCAAGACCTCGTGGTGGTGTGATTGATGAAGGTAACTCAATATACCTATTTGATATTGGTGTCAACGTATCACATGCACAGGCAGAGATATTTAACTATCTTAAGATTGAAAATGAAATGATCTCAAAAGGTCAAGCACCATCACATGAGATGACAGTTGAATGGCTTGAGAAGTGTGCAGACAAGTTCCAAGATTGTTCAGAGAGATTT
>FUFK010041780.1_pt1 | contig 19128 bp, 36 predicted proteins | sample 1021851 | NCBI WGS metagenome assembly FUFK01 (sample SAMEA51879418, study PRJEB19060) | metagenome
TGGTGTCCCACGGGGACTATTTACCGGCCTCTCGCTTGAGCACGGCTGCAAGGTCAGGGTCGGTAACTTCCAAGGCCATTTGCTTGGTTAAGTTAATACTACCTTCCAACCAAGGATTAGCGATGCCTGCGGCACCAGCAGTTCCTGTAGTTGGCTTAGCGCCCATACCGGCTTGAGCACTTGGCTTGAAGTGGTGTTCGTAGCCGGAACCAGGGTTCTTCAGTTTGCCGAGATAGACATTGATGTCTTCTTCAACACCGCCGTTGAGAACCTTGACGCTTCCGTCATCAGCCTTTTTCAGATTGCTCTGAACAAGCTGCAACATCTGCTCAGAGTTGATTGCACCAGCTCGACTGATGGCTGACAACGCAGACGTTTTCATTGCGGCGGTCTCGTTGGAAGCACGAAGATCCGCTAACTGGCGCTCTAGGTCAGCAATTTGTTGGTCTTTGGTTTGAGCAGTTTTGTTGGCTTCTTCCCAGAGATCCTTCCACTGCCCTTGGTCTTCTAGCTTTTGCTGCCGTTCAGAACGCATCTTTTCATCAAGAGCGTTCATTTTTTCCTTGATGCGCTGAAACTTACCTTCAGCTTCTTCAGCACGCGCCTTTTCAGCCTTGATTTGCTGCTCGTAAGCAGAAACATCAATGTTGACGGTGTTTGCAGTCTCAGCCACGGGCTGCTCAGAGGACGCCACGGGCGTCTCCTGCACGACTTGCTCTTCCATTAGTAGAAAAGAATTTACTCTTCTACTTTACTTGTCTTTGCTTTTCTGGAGGTAGGTTTCTTTGCTGCGGGCTTTTCTTCTTTTTTAGGAGGATTGATTTCCTCAAAACGAAGTCCCATGGGAACGAAAGCTGTTACTTCTCTACTGTACCGCTCTCTTGAGCCTCTGCTGCAGTGGGCAAAATCTCGCCTTGAACCAGCATGTCGCGGAACTCTTCGCGATCAATCACCTTGTCCTCAAACAGCTGAGCCATCGCTGCAATGTCCTGACCAATTAGGCGTTGCAGGTCAAAGTCACGGCTGATCTTCACCTCAGGTGGCTCAAGACCCAAGTAGTCAGCAGCCATGTTGTAAGCCTTCTGCAGGCCAGACTCCAGATCCATCGACACCATCGACAACATTGAGTTGGTGTCAATGCGATCCAGGCGGCGTGCGTCAGCAGATTCAGCAACAAACTTCTGTTGACTTAGCGTGCTGATGCCGAGTGTCGCCATCTGCTGCTGTAATTCTTGGATTTCCGCCGATTGCGCTTCAAACGCGCTTGCCGCAGGCTCCACGTAATAGACCTTATTACCCGGCTGGGTCGCCATCGCGTAATTAACGCTGATAGCCATGTCCTTCGTTTGATCGTCCCAGCCCTCAAGGACGAGCATCGGTTGCGAAGCGATATGGAGACTGTGGATAAGATCCGCTTGCCGTTGATAGTGGGCCAGATTGAGGTGAGCAATGTCCAGTAGCGGTGGCTTNCTGGTCAACGTATCGGTTTTATTNGCGTAGATCGTTACCAGTGGNATCTGCCCAAGCGAGAAATCGCCAGACTCAACCAGCTCNTACTCCGACGTAGCGTCGGATTGATCGAACGAAGCGGGNTATGGAAANGGCCCTTGCATNTCGNGTCTTTTGCTCTTCNTGNCNAAAGANGCGATAACGACCNGGCTCGATGACACGTACTTGGTCATAAACNTTTTCNCCGAACTCGCCGTCAGGAACTACNGCNTTTTCNCCAATCCGAACTTGCGTAAGGTTTCCGTAATTGGCTTCGCGGTCCAGTCGCCAACCGTAGACGTTGGTTGGATCCACCTCAATCCAATAGGGCCGACGATTAAGAGCACGCTCCTCTGCAAGACTTCTCGCGCCCGAAGGCGCAGGAAAGTCAACCAGCGTGTGNCAGTGCCCATANGTCAGGGCACANATCAAGAGTCGTCGAGCGTANTCATCTAAATCNGANCCNCANCCATCAACNTCCTTNTTAAAGACNTCTGTCCAATANGGATCNCCTTNNANGCTNATTGGTTTNCGNAGNATTAANCCNGCNGCTGCNCGNAGNANNCGTTGCGTNTAAGGCGTAAAAACAGANCGATTNACCCGNGANANNTACGCNGNGTAGTCCTCACGAGGCTCTANAGGCANGAATGTCTCGCAGTTTTCACGCAANTACTCCGTNCCNNNNGTNACGGCCTTCATGATCTCCCAGCCCTTCATCTGGTCGATCACAGCCCGTGTNCNCNNGAACGGACTNTCAACACTTCCCATGTANGAAGNGCTGACGAGATNNGTTCTAACGAGACCNGGAACGGAGTAAGTCATGACACCTCAGAGTTGAGNTATTAACAGCCCCATCGACGACGGGCCGCTTTACCCCGTTCACCAGTCCAATTACGACTTCGAGCGCAGAAAGAACGCTTACGGGCAGCTTCTTCCTTTGTCTTTGGCTTGCCTGTAACCGGCGNTTTNANNTTNGAACCNGTTTNCCGGTTGTACTTAGCCCGACCTTTAGCNGTCAGGCCAGCACCTTTACTAGCAGGCAGCTTCTCGCCACGGCCAACACTAAGGTTGGGACCACGCTTACGCTTTTTGCGCTCTGCCATCGNNCTAANCCTTATTCAAGGTTGGAGGTNATGGCGCCGCTGGTGANGAAGTTGCAGGTNGCAACGACCAAATCGCCAACAGTGGATGCAATATCCATGCTGGTGATAATGCCCGCAAANCTTACGCTGTCAGTACCGGAGGTNGTNCCGGTNGTAAACAGCTCAAACGTGGCGTCTGCAGGGTCTGCAGCAGTNATCACGTCTTCAATAAATGCAGCCTGACCGGTTGCATCTGGGTCGTACACCAGNTCAACGGTGCCAGAACCGCTGATCATGCTGCCGACAAANNNNCGGAANGTNTCACCGTGATCGGTAACGTCCANCGTGTCTTTGGTGATGTTCAGTGTCCAGCTNCGGGTTCCAACGATGGTGGCGTTAGAAGAGCCAGCAGCGTCAAACTGGACCGCACCTTGCTCTCCGCGAAGGATGGCCATGAGTAGACATAGGAAGGGTCTATACGGTTGATTCTAACCGNTCACAACCCACAAGCCATCTCANGACTTCTTCTTTTTCGCCTTGCGCCGTCGNTGTTGATAAGAAATNTTCTTTGANCCTGTTTTNTCTTTCTTAAANCGAGCNTTTTCNGCNGGACTCATNTCTTTTGTCGTTTTTGGCGTNTTATCTGACACNCTGCGTGATGGNCTNCACGCTGGATANGCCCTGTCTTCNCCNTTGGAGCGGCCACAAGGCTTTCCGGTCTTTATATCGACCCATTTCTCNTCAAACCATCGGCCAAGNCCACCANGGCCCTTACTTGGNTTTTTTGGTTTTGCGGGTTTTCGTGGTTTTTTTCGTTCCGCCACTGGCTTNNNTNNNGATAAGGGGCTTTGCCTAGCTTGGCCATACGCNNNTTNTATNNNCGNACCAGCCACGCATTTGCATANGCGCTNGGNTANACNNCNAACTTNNNCTTNGCNTCNGCTTTTACNCGGNNGTAAAGCGNNNTGTTNNNTGGGACGTTTTCACTTGCCACAGCTGCACCGCATCTTCTTGCTGCCCTTCTTCATGCCCTTTTTCTTGCCGTTGGGCTTTTTCTTGCCACCAGCTCCGTAATGACCAGGCATGACGCAAATTACGACGACATGCCAAGTCTAACGGCTCAAATGATTGCGGACTAGAACCGGCTCACGCACCCGCATTCCTCACACCTGATCCGCTGCAAGTGACTTGTCCTTCGCCTTTTGGCAAAGTTACCCAAACAGCTTAGTAGAGCCGGTAGCTTGTTGGCCCCAAAGTTTCGGGTTTTGCAAGGTTAAATTGCTGCAACACAAGATACCCGAAAGCGTCAAAGGCGTGGTCCACTCCTAGGTTTTTGTTAGGTAGGCCCGTTCCAGGAGCATAGGTCAGCGTCCGCAACGACTTGATCAGCTCCTTGCAACGCGGATGAATCTTGACCCTTCGCGTTCCAGAAGCATCCATTAGGCCAGTATTGACCGCTGTAATTTTGTCTCGGATCTTCCACGGCGATCTAGGACTTTGAACCGTAAAGCCACTGCGTCTGAGGATTGCGTGGTCCGTTACGCCCACACCGCTCGTTTTTCTGGCTCCGCCTGTTGGGTCAGGACAAGCAATAATCCTGCGATCCACCCCATACCTACGGGTAACTTCTTCCGCAAAATCCCAGGTCGTGGCCCCACCCGTCAGCATGATTTCGTCAAACACATACAACGTGTCCTGATCCTTGACCGCGCAGATACCAGACATGGGATCCACGTTGAAGTCAACACCCAGCAGCAGCGGCTGGATCGAAATGTCCTTGGCTTCTGTCGAGATGTTGTCATCAGAAAAACTGATGGCGACTAGACCAGTCAGGTTCTCGAAGGACGCTTCGAATTCCTGGCGGAACGTGCGCGAATCAAGTTGAGCGCGGGCTGCTTCAACCTCTTGCTTGCTGACGTTTCCTCCTTCAATCGTTGTGTAGCTCCATCGCTGCCATTCGTTTGTTTCGTCGTCTGGGACATAACACCACAAGTCGTAAAACCAGCTAGCTGTACCGTCTGGCGTCGAAATAAACAACGCCCAACCCTCTTTATCTGCCAAAGCAGGTCGAATCACCTCAAACCACACCTCTGAATCCATAAATGCCGCCTCATCAAGCACTACGCCCGATAAACTGCGGCCCCTCAACGCCATTGCGTTCTCAGTACCCTTTAATTCGATCGTTGAACCGTTGATTAGCTCGATTCGTAGGTCCGTTTCGTTCTTCGTGTGGATCCAAACCTTCGGAACCAGCTTTTTTAACGCTCGCCAAGCAATATCTTTGGCCATCCGATACGTTGGGGCGCAATAAAAAAAGGTTTCGCCGGGTCGGTTAAGCGCTCCACGAAGCAGCTCGACGCATGAAAGGTACGATTTGCCGAATCGACGACCGGCAACTAAAACTCGGAAGCGCTTGTCGCTTGAAAAAACCTGGCCCTGTGCCCATCTCAGGCTTACGGGCTCTGCTTTTGTGCTCATAGCTAGTACATTACACAGGTTTTCAACCCCTACCCCCCTTCAAATGGCCGCGGCACGGGGTAACATCAAAGAACAGCAGTCAAATATGCAATGAATCCCGGACGCTCGCCTGACGCTGTCATAGAGGCCCGTAGGCGACGTTTATACAAACGTCAGCTAGACGGACTGTCTGCTCGGGCGCTTGTTTACGATCACGCTGAAAAAGAACAAGTCGGAATCGCTACCGCTTGGCGCGATTGGTCAGCTATTCAAGAATGGAATGAAGAAGATTGGCAACGTGACCGCGAAAACATGCTGTCACGCTTGCAGCACATGCGCACCAAACTATTCCATCAGGCTCTGAAGAAAGGGCAGTTGCAAACCGCAAGCCAAGTTCTTGATTCCATCGGACGGGTGATTGGTGAGTCTGTTGAGACCGTCAACATTCAAGCCCCCGAACTTAAGATCTCCATCGAAGATAAGGGCGACTGATCCCCACGCTCACAACTTCAGACCCCTGCCCCCACCCTAGGGGGCTTTTTTATTACACGAGTGCTGTTACTCAGATATATGTTTAGGTTCCCCGCCTGTTACATAGTATTACAATAACAGCAACACTACCCCCCATGTGCCCACTGATGCCTTACAATAGTAGTATCAGCGAGGGGGAGAGAGTTTATCTCACTCAGCCAGCGCTGGTAACTAACACCACTTCTGTGGTACACTGGTAGCAACAAACAGGGCGCCCCGTCCCTCAGACAATGGTCCTACCCACAGCCGAAACGTGTGGGTCTCGGTGGTGCTGCCGCGTGAAAACAGCACTTTGATAGCGGATCGCAAGATCTGCCGGACAGTCCGGGTTCATCCCGTCAGGCCTGGCAGCACTTCTACGCGGTCACAGCGCTTCCAAGCGCCGCTATCAGACAAGAGCAAAAGCCAACGCTACTGATTCCCACTAATGGAAACCAAGACAACAACGCACCACGCCATCACACGTGGTCGGATTGAGCTTTACAGCAGCAGCCTGTCAGTTACTTGTGAGGCCAGCGGCGACAGCATCGAATTGAGTCTTCCTTACGGCACCTTCCGAGATGCCCTTAAGGAGTACGTGGTTCACCGTCTGAGTCGCTCCACACAGGAAGAGCTGATCAGTCTGATGACTGAGGAACTGCGCAAGCGTGACGCTAAGGAGGAGGTTTGAGCTATGACGCTTGAGACTTTCGCCACGCGGTCATTGATCGCGGTAACTGCTGCTACATCTGTCTGGCTGTTCTTCTATCAGCCAGCGGGTGAGCGCTCCAGCTTCAGCCATAGCGGCACTCAGACATACGTCCGGGTGATCCGCTGATGGCTTACCTAGTTCAGGTATGGCGAGGCATCCCACAGTCGGGAGGCCTCGGTTGGGTGACTTACGGAACCCCACGCAGCAGAAAGGAAGCCGAAAGGCTTCTTTTTTACGCTGCCAGGATCCGCCCCAATTATCACCACAAATTGGAGACGATCACGCCATGCTGATTATCTGCATCACAGAATCACGGGACGAGAAGATCTTGCATCTTCCGAACACTTCAAAGGATGACGCACTTAAGCAAGTGGATTATCTGAAGAAGTGCAATCCCACTAAGCAGTTCATCTTAAAAGCCTCGGAATAATCCGGGGCTCTTTTTTATTTACCGCACCAATGAACAACACCATTGAACTAGGAAGCAAGGTCACTGCTGTTATCGGAAGCCATCAACCCAGATCAAAAGGTCTGCTGTGGGAGATGCTGAATAGCGCGGGTTACGTTTTCACTGTTACCACGCGTTACAAGAGCGGGCTAATCACTGCGGCATGGGCAGATTCTCCACGCCGTAGCGCTACCCGCTCCAGTTACGATCACAGCCTGAGCCCTGCCGAAAATCACCTGGAAGCAGCGCTTAAGTGGATGGACTCACTCGACAATGGCCACGATCAGTGGAAGCTGATCGGCCACACTTCCACGGCTGAGGGTTATGTTTTCACCTTTGCCTGAATCGCTCCATTATCACCCGGCTTAATCGCCGGGTCTTTTCATTATGGCTTTTCAATTAACTGAGGATTACATGCTGCCCGCTCACTGGGCAAGCTATCTAATCAACGGAGACGCTACGTCGTTCAGCTTGAATGACGACGGCGGAGACGCTGAGATAGCAGTGATTGACCAGATCATCGCAAACATTGACGCCGGAAGCCCGGTTGATTGTTCTGATGAGCCAGTTTTCATGACGTATCACGATGCCAGACCTTACGGGGTTCTTGCCAGTGATTGTCTGATGTTCACCTTTTTACGCTCCAAAGGATGATTGCTCCACTTTCTAAAGATCAAAAAGATCTGATTCTTTACTGTTTAGAGCAACAGTATTATGAGTTCAATAAAGCCGAGCAGGCTGATTATGAATTCATAATTACCAAGCTTGGATTAGACAGTAAAAAGGAAGCCCCATAACGGGGCTTTTTTTATGCGCTGAGTCGGATCAGGCAGTTTTCAGCGCGACAGTCTTCCAGCTTGGCACGCACCCAATTAAGGCGACCGGCAACTCGACGGCCATCATTGGTGTCCTTATATGAATGGAGAGCTTCGAGAATGAGAGCCCATTCATCAGGGCAGAAGTGAATGGTCTTAGTTGGCTGAGTCATGAATGGCTTCGTTGCCTTGAATGGATTGATCCTGTAAGATTCTACAAGTGGAGTCAAGGCCAAGCCCGCTCCGCTCCAATGACCACCATCCTATGAAACGTTCCAATGAACAGAAGGAAGCCCATCAGCAGCACGCCAAGCGTCTCCTAGATCTTGGCTTCCGTAAAGCCGACATCTCGGCAACGCTTCAGCGCAAGTACAACCTCAGCCGCGCCACTGCTTACCGTGACGTGGATGAGGCAGACCAATCCCGTGAGATTGAAGACCTCACAATCGAAGCTGATCCCGTTCCAATGATCAGTCTGGAGGATCGTGACGCTCTTATGCGCATGACCCGCCAGATGCTCATTGACGCTTACAGCGACGGCAACGTTCAAGACTTTTCACGTCTTGTTCGTGAATACGAAAGGCTTGCCCGTATGGGTGGCCTGTCTCAAAAGTTCTGAGACGTTTGTCTCACACCGCTCCAATCATCATCAAACCAATGGCACTTGACTATTACAACTGGCTTCAAGAGCAGCCCGAACGCCAGAAGCTTGAAAAGCAACGCGATGGGTTGCGCCAGCAGTTCCAAGAGCATGACCGCAATGCCCTTGCAGCATTGCGTAAGTCCTTTTCTTATTACGCTTCAGCTGAGCGCGTAGAAGAGGCTTTGCACGAGTGGCAATGCACTTCTGACGACGCTGACGACTCCATGCAGAAGATCTACGGCATCCACCCAGAGTTGTTTGTTGACGGTCAAATGGATGTTGTCGTCAAGCTGCGGCAGTTGGCGTTCCAAGAATCAGAACACGCTGCCAACGTTAATAAGGCTGCACGTGCAGCCCAAGAAGCCTTCGACAAAGTGATCAACGAGATCGGCAAGCAGTACGACGATTTCAAGCCCAAGTGGGAATCGCTCCAAACAACAGCAGACCAAACCAAAACTAAGGAGGAATCCAAATGAACAACCCTCTTCTACAAGCCTGGGCTGACGCAAACCCAGGCTGCACCGTTCACAATCTTTCTAATGACATGACTATCCGCACAGACGACATCGACGATCTTCTCCCGTCCGAATATCAAGAGCCCTGGCCGCCTCTCTCTGATGAAGAGATTGAAGAACGCCAACGCCAGGCCGAATGGGATGACTATTACAACTCCATCCCTGACGCTGCTGAACGCAACCGGAACCTCAAATGATTTCACGTCAAGACTGCAACCGCTCCATCAATCAACTGCTCTGCCTCATCCTTGGCAGTCAGAAGTCCAGAGCGTCAAACCACCTTCATGTAAACCCCGCAGAGCGCATTGAGTTCTGCTTCAAGCTCGTTCAGCAAGAAATGGAGCAGGTTGTTCGTACCGCTGATCCTGAGGCCTTACAGAAGGGTCTCAGCGATGGTCAACGTCAGCTCTCCAGTCTCCAATCCCTTAAAACCCTTAACCAACTCATTCAAGAGGTCGAATGGTGAACGAATTTAAACAAGTCGAACTGATCGTCAAAGATCTCAAAGCCATCATTGAACGTGAAGACAAGCGTCATCAAATGGATGAACACTTGACCCATTCAATGCGGTCTCTTTTAGAAGACGAGATCATTCCCCAGTTGGAGAATGAACTTGACTTTGACCCGACGCCCCAACACCTTTGGGATGACACTGGCGGTGAACCTCCAGCAACCCTGGATGAAATGCACACCGCTGCTTACAACCGGAAGTACAACTCATGAGCAGCTTGTTAAATGGCAACAAACATTCCGCTCCTGGTTCCCGCGTTCCAACAGATCTTCTCCCAACTGCTATTCGCTATGAAGCAGCTCGGGCAGTTCTGTTTGAAAGCTGGGGGAACTACGTTCGCGCCAATGACTGCCTACGCCTAAAGCGGCTCTATGAACGTAGAGCTATGGAAGAGTGTTTAGACCCAGGGCCAACCTAGTTCCACGTCTCCGCGCCAAACATCATCGTCCATAGGACGCTGCATCGCATAAACACGAAACAGGCGTTTTAGCTCTTCAGTTGAGACGCCTATCTCCTTCGCCTTAACGGCAACATTGCAACGCCCCTTGTAAATCTCATCTAACGCTTCTTCCATGCCAAGCTCGATCACCCTCAGACCCTACCAACAAAACCTGATTGACTCAATCAACGAAGCGCTGACCAAAGCGCCAAGAGTCATGCTTCAGCTTCCAACAGGAGGAGGCAAAACAGTCATCTTTTGCCAAATCGTCAAACAGTATTTAGATAAAGGCAAAAAATCAATCATCGTTGTTCACCGAAAAGAACTTCTGGATCAGGCTTCCAGGGCTTTATCAAAACTAGGCATTGAACACAGCTTGATCGCACCGGGAGAACGCACCAATCCCGAGCATTCAGTCATCGTTGCCTCTGTTCAGTCCCTAAACAGAAAAACCCTTACCTTTGAGCCCGACATCCTCATCATTGACGAAGGGCATCATGCTGCTGGCAATAATAATTGGACAAAAGCCATTAAAAAATGGCCTAAAGCCAAAACACTTGGAGTCACAGCAACACCATGCCGATTAGACGGACAGTCGCTAGGAAATTTGTTCCAAATCCTCGTTCCAGGTCCTGCGACCGCTGATCTTATCTCTCAAAACTATCTCGCTCCTGTCAGAGTATTTAGTCCCCAAGCTTCGGTAACTGCCGAAGGCGTCGGAACAAGAGTTGGAGAATATATTCAAAGTCAACTCGTTGAACGCTTTGATACGCCCCAAGTGGCAGCAGAAGCCGTAGATAACTTCAAACGCATCTGTCCTGACGCTAAAGCTATCGTTTTTTGTTGTAGCGTCTTGCACGCTGAACACACTGCCCAAGCGTTCCAAGAAGCTGGATTCTCCTCCGCCTGCTTACACGGCAAGCTATCCAAAACAGATCGAGAGTCGCTCCTTCAACAATTTGCAGAGGGGAAGATTCAAGTCATTACAAGTCGAGATCTCATTAGCGAAGGCACTGATATTCCAGACGCACAGGCTGCCATTCTTCTTCGACCGACCCAATCCGAAAGCCTTTACTTACAGCAGGTTGGACGAGTCCTTAGAACTTCACCTAACAAACGATTTGCAGTCATCATTGATTTGGCTGGCAATACTTGGAAGCATGGCCTGCCAGATGATCCCAGAGAATGGAGCATTACTCGTGGACTAAGAAAAACTAGGGTCGTACAAATTAGTAAATGCACTTGCTGCGATTCGATCCTGAACAAAGCGCAAGAATTTTGTGACAACTGCGGAACCAAAAACCCTGATTACAAGCCAAGAAAACAAAATGACGATAGTGCAGCCCCTTCGTTGTCACAAGAAGAAGTTGCAAAATTAGAAATTGAAGAGTTGAATCTTGCAGACATTACTGACACACTTGTTCGACAGATTGAAAGAGAGATAAGGCTAAACTGGACTCGCTCCAACGGACACGGGCTTTACTATTACGCTTCTAAGGAGGAAAATTTTTCTGAAGCACAGCTCGAAGCTTTTGAACGTTTTTTAAGAAATTACACCTTTAATGAAAGTGAGATATTTGGACCCTACGGCGTAAAAGAGTATTCTCATTTAGAAGGAAAAGTAATTGACTTGCTAGACATGCGTGATAATGGACTTAAGGAAGCACATGCAAGAGAAGAGTCGTCGGACCCACATGAATATAAGCTTGACAGCTGGCGCACCGATTGCGCGTGGAACACAATGTTTGAACGCATTTTTAATAGATTTATGGAAAAAACATTTACGTTTAGTAATCAAGATTCGCTAGCCTATAAGGTCTATGTTGGCAAATACTCTAAACATGTTCATACCATTGAGCTTGAAGACTTGCGTTTTTATGAAACTAAAACATGTCAGTTACTTACCTTTTACGAGCTTGACCCGTTGTTACAGCTTCTTTTGGGATATTACGTCCCTCTTTGGGGTAAATATGGGTTTAGAGAAAACATTGAATGGGAACTCAGTTACCAAGAACGCCTAGCTGAAAAGAAAGCTAAATATCCTGAGTGGGCTGATTGGAAGGGCTAAAACACCTCGCCAGATAGCAGCATTTCCTTGTAGAGGTTGTTTCGCTCCGTCCATCGGGCCTCACAACCTCTCATCTCAAGCTCGCTCAGCATCCTCAGCTGGACATTGCCGTTTGGCTTCGCAATAACCACCGCTCCAGCATCAACACGGATCCCAGCTCGTTCACGCAAGGCGAGACTATAAGCACCCAGCTGATCCTGGTGGTCCTTCAACCATGCCTCTGGCTTGTCAGCTTCACGGCTGGTCGTCTTGAAGTCACAGATCGTCAGACCCAACGGAGTGTCAATCAGAGCGTCTGCCGTTCCAGCAAACCCTTCGTCGCTGCTGACGCTGAACTCGCTGGCATGAATGGCCGTTACGCTTCCGCTCACCAACCAGTCGGATAAACCTCTGGCGTACTCACGGGCTGGCCACGCCACTTTCGGTGATCCTTCATTCGCTTTCTTGAGTGCCCAGTTGGTAACTGCCTTTGGAGGGCGAGCCAATCCATCATCCCAGACCTTCCATGAACCCTTCTTGTTAGCGCTCTGTCGAGCCAACTTGGCTGCGGTCTTGAGTACATACTCGCAATGCTCATGAGCAACGGTGCCACGGTCACAAGCAAGGTCACGCTCCAAACCGCTGCCAGCACGTTGTGACCAGCGCTCCAAAGCATCCTTNTGTGATTGAGGGGCGGTGTTCTTCAGAATATGGGTAACAGAGTGATATATCTGCCCATGTTGATCCCTGTAAACACGAAATCTTCCTGAGTTGTCCTGCTCCAGCTGCCATTGACGCAGTGCAGCTAAGGCGTCTTGTGGATCAATCGTCATGAATGGCTTTTTCTTGCAGCCACCTTTGACGGAGCTGATTTTCCTTGGGCTCTACAAGGTGAGCGCTAGAAACCACCCCAGTTAAATGACCGACAGTCACAGAGACGCACCCGTCTTCCATGAATGTCGTAACTGTCTTGGGTGGTTCCATAGACGCATCTACCCAAAACTAATATATACCTAAAAAAAGGGGGCGCAAGGCCCCCGCTGCAAGATCAAGCCTCACTGAACGGATCACCACCAGTCACGATCCGGTTCAGATCGAAACCAGCTTTCTCCGCAGCTCGCCAAGCCTTCTCCATAGCAGCTTCATCATGCTCGTCCTCATCGCGGGGAACGATCAGAAGCTCGTACTTCACCATGTCTGCCTTGATCTTCGACAGCTCGAAGTCCCAATCCAGCAGATTGCGGCTGTACTTCTTATTCAGGCCGTACTTGGCAAACTGACGCGCCAATGAGATGTGAGACACCTCAAGGACTTGAACGCGCTCGGCATCCCAGTTGTAAACAGGCCAGCACAGGCACTGAGAAGGTTTACGGACACCCTTGTCAGGATTAGAACGACCGATTGCAGGGTCGTAGTTGTAACAAGGTCCGTATTCAGGGCCAAATTCAGCTTCAATGTCAGCTTCGGAGGGCTGTTCAAGGAAACGGAAAGGCTTCATGCTGCCGTCTGCTTTTGCAGTGCCCCAAACCAGCCAATACTCAAGCGGATCTTGCTGAAGCAAACAGAAGTTTGCAGGCTTGCTTTGCTCAAGCTTCGTGTAGCGCAGATAATTATCTGCTGAAGATGATCCCTCGTTCTCGCTTTCAAGAACAGAAAGGAAGCCAGAAGAGAATTTCATGGAAGGTTCTCGTGTTGGTTCTCGCGTCTCATTTGGACGCCTTGATACTGTAATCCGCGATTGACGCCAGGTCAACCTCCGGTAGGATAAAAAAACACCCGACCCGTCCCGCAGCTAAAGGACGAATCNGGTTTGTTTTACATTCCGTTCCAATCTTACATGAACTTCAATCAGTTCGTCAAGACGCTGCCTGAAGGGCTCGTTTACGCCCCAATCTATGCAAAGGGCACTCGGATGCTCTCGGGCAAGCCAGCCACTGGCAAGAACCCTCTAGAGGCCAGCTACGAACAGAAGTTCGGCCCTGCCGACGTAGCTCTCGCGGTTAAGCGCAACCCTGACCTCAAGGCTGTTGGTGTCTTCACTGGCATCCGTGGCAATGGCATCGTCATCCTTGACGTTGACCGGAACCTCTCTAAGTACCTGAAGGCATGGGGTTCCTCGCTCGATGGCGCTCCAATAATTACTTCCACCAAGGCCAACGCAGCCAAGTACCTCTTCCGTGTCCCTGAAGAACTGTGGGCCGACGTAAAGGGTCATGGACTCCGTAAGGAAGACGGTGGAGACTACGAAATCCTCTGGGGCCGCCAAGGCGTTGTCTTTGGTGCCTACCCCGGCGGCAAAGTCTCCAAGCCCGGTCAATATCTTCTCGACGGCGACCTCAGCGACATCCCTACAGCTCCAGACTGGTTGCTGGCGGAGATGAAACAACCTCCCCGCACCATCAACAAAAAAGATCTGGACTTCACTGATCGCACGCAAGACGAGATTCAGCAGATCATCTTTGAATGTCTGTCAGTGATTTCGCCCCAAGGAAAGGGCACTCGGGATCACTGGGTGAAAATCGGGATGGCTATCCATTCCGCACTGCCCACCGATATGGGTCTTCACCTGTGGGCTTCTTGGTCCTGTGAGGATCCTGATTACGCCGCTGAATGGGAAGACTCCAACCCTTGCGAAGAGGTCTGGTATTCCTTCAAAGGCAATGGTGTTGGCCTCGGCAGCCTGATCTGGTTGGCAGACCGGGAGGATCCAGACCGGAAACGATTTTCAGAAGACACTAAAAAGATCGTTCAATCTGCGGAAGCCAAAGTCGTAACTGAAATCCGGCAGGCAACCCTTGATTTCGATGAGGTCATCCGCCGCGCCAAAAGGATCCTTGAACTCGATAACCCTGCTGAGGTCAACTACAAGCTCAATACGCTTGCTCTTCAGGCTGGCTACCGCGATCAAACTGCTCTCGAAAAGCTGATCGTTGACCAGCTTTCATTTGAAGAGGCCAAGGACATCATGAGCATTCAGGAGTTGATGGAAACCGAAACCGANCGNGAGTANCTNATNCCTGATGTGCTGCCTCATCCNTCNGTCGTTCTGATNTACGGCGCTGGTGGTGACGGTAAGTCGATGTCCGCTTGGGCTCTCGCTAAGCACATCGCAACTGGCAAACCCTTTGTCGTCCGTGGAAATCACGTTCCAGTGCAAAAGGGTCCTGTTGTTCTNCTGAATGGTGATCAGCCTCTCGTTCAGCTCAAGGAACAGCTGCAAGAGGTGGACTTCCCCATCACCAAAGACAGCATGATCCAGACGGACTGGCAGCTTCAACGCTACGCCCAGTTCATCAAGCTGATGAAGAAGCATCAGCCCAAGCTGGTGGTCATTGACTCGCTGATTGGCTGCTCCGGTGGTCGAGCCTTTGACGAGAACAAGTCTGACTTCGCNACNCCGCTNTACTGGCTGACCAAGAACAACGGTGTNCTCTTCCCNAAGGCCACCATCCTNATCGTTCACCACGCCAACAAGAACGGTGGNTTNAGAGGCACCTCAGCNATCCGTGACGCCGTNGACGAGACNTGGGCACTCCGTAAGCCCACTGACGAGGANCGTGGCGTTGTAGGNGCTCACAGCCGCCTTATCACCATCGAGAAGTCACGCTCNGGTCGNATGGGCACTCAGCTNGTNATGCAGATGCAAGACGACCTCTCCTTCACCATCTCCGACTTCACCCCNGANGTNGACGANACCAACACCTCNCCNGCTTCCGTCACTGATCGNGTNCTNCANAAGCTTCGCGTCGTCTACCCCGAGTCCCGCACCAAAGANGANCTGGTCTGTGATCCGNTGATCGACGGCAANCCAGCTGCGATCCACAAATCGCTCCANAGACTCGAAAANCGNGGCTTGATNGTCTCAGACGNTCCAAAANNATCTCAAGCTAAGAACTGGACAGCAGTTCTCGCACGCGGAGAGTTGAAGGAAGTGTCCACCGTTCCAATAAAACCAGTCATGGAGCGGGATCTGGGTGTGGACACTACCCCTGGACAATCAAAGGGTGTCCAGGGTCTGTTTGATGGAGCGGTTGAGATTGACCTTTCTAGTGAAGAGGCTGGACACATCTAACCTGTCCACCCCTAGTGTCCAGGGTCAAATTCATTGCTATCACTAGCTTTTGGAGCGCCCTGGACACCCTGGACATCTATACGCGCGCGAGAGATGAACTGGACTGAGATTTTGGAGCGCTCAGGCGTCCCAGAACCACCTGGTTATCGCGAGACCATTGAGCGTCTTAAAGCCAAGCCCGACAAGCCGCGTATCAAACCGTCTCGAAAGAGTAAAAAACGTCCCAAGCGTAAGTAACATCGACGCATGAAAAAAGTCGAAACCCTCCTTCCAGAAGAGCTGGTCGAAAGCCTTTCTGCTGAAGCCAAAGAAAAAGGTATCCACAGGTCAGAATTGATCCGTGAGCGCCTCATGCAACCACCCAACCACTTGGGTCTGACCACGAATGATTTTCACAAAGCTGTTACGAAGGTTCGTCGTCGATCCAGCTATGGTCTGGATAGGCAACAGGCTGAAAGCCTTGTCGCCACTGTATTCAACGAACTCTTCCGTTCCAGTGATGGGGACTAAAAACGTTCATCTGCATTACTGCCAGATCGCTGACGAGCATTGCCCTTTGGCAATAACGCGCTTCACCACCTTCGACCTAGATGACAAGCCGCTTGCAGTTGAACAAGTTACTTATGAATCCAATATGGATTACATGGAGCGACAAGTTATCAACGCATTGCGCTGCAACGTTGAAGTCAGCATCCTTACTTCAACACCAATTCATGAGTTCAAAAGACTGCATCACATCTTTAACTGTGACAAATGAACGTACAAATCTTTCGGCACAATGCTGAATGGATTGTGCTAACCGAGTCTTACGCGCTAACGTTCCACCAAACCCTTGCTGGCGCGATGAAGTCATGCCGCAACCGANATCGGGGCGTCAGATCATCATGGAGCGCCTCAACAAAGCAATTCAACTGGCGACAACAGCTGACCTTCAAAGGGCTGCAATGTTNTTAGAAGGNGCAAGANANGTNAGANANGGNTCTCGTCGTCAACGCACCAATGCACGNTCTGCTCAAGCAACTGCNTGGAAGAAAAAGGTTGACGACTCGATAACATGGTAACATTCGTTTAGTATTTTAGAGCCGATGGCGACGAAGCACGGCAATCGCGTTTATATCCAAGTCTTACTTGAGCCCTTTCGTGGTGAACTCTTTATGCAAGAGGCTGAGGCTCAAGGCATCAAACCATCAGCTCTGATCCGTCAACTGGTCTACAACTACCTTGCTGAAAACACTGACGAGCAAACCTATTGCGATGCTCTCGTCAATGACAAGCAAAAATGGCAGGACGCTGTAGACGCCAGACTGGAAGGCAGGGCTAAGAACCGCCGCTCCAGAGTCATTCAGCTTCAGCAAGACATCGACTCATCAAATTGACCGATATGGCCTACTGCTTGCTTCAGCAGCTTGGCCTGATGCCAGTTGGTCCGCACCAATGACACGCACAGTTGCTTCAACGCATCTTCGTCAGCGCAGCCTTNAACGTCTCGAACNGTACGTTCCAACTCCAACTCCTCTTCAAGGNTNTGGTTGACGACCATCCAGTCAGCCCAGCCCATAGCCNTGAAGATTCTTNTCAATTCATGCCACGGANGGCATGACTGTCAAGTGGTTGTTGTANTGGCCTGTCTCNGCATAGCTTTTCATTGGNACGTTNGACATCATGTGAAACACCATNTGACCAATCTTCANNCCAGGCCACAACGGCAAAGCATGATGCAGCCGNTCATTCTTCANTTCGAGCGTGAGNTTGCTTCCGTGCCANCCTGGATCGCACCANCCAGCAAGCAGGTGATTAAGACCAGATCGTGCGCGGCTTGACTTGAGNACAAATTGGCAGCTGATGTCGTCGGGAANGTTAAACAGNTCAAGTGTCTCAGCCAAGCAAAACTCGCCGGACTGAAGCATGAACGGGTCATCTTCTGTCTTGTCCGCGATGTTGATACGCACCAAATCAGGGCTATAAATGCTCTCCACCATTAGATAGTCACCCAGCCGCAAGTCCAAACTGGCTGGATTCAGCAGCTCTTCATCGAATGGGACGACCATTTGGCTCTTACGGCACCGAGCCAAAATCTCCCAATCGCAAAGAACCGCCATATCTGAAACGCAAAAATCAATCCTACTGAGAACTCACTCATTCACCAGAATCACCCAGCCCGTTCCAGGTCCTTCCGCCTGCCAACGCTGGTAAAACGCTGCCTGCCTCACACGGACATTACGTCCCAGGTGCGGATTGCTATGGCCACCCTTCTCCATTTCGGGGTAGCCACGAGGATCTTGCATGATCCACTCTGGATCGTTGCTGTTCTTGCCCGCGTAACCACTGATCACGCTCCAATGACCACAACCCAAGCCATTGCACATTGGTGGTTCGCCACGAAGCATGTTTCCGGCGTGCAACCAGCCAACCAACACCGGTCTGCCATTCTCGATCTCTAGTTCCACCATGTCAGCGTCACCATCCTTCCGAAACTCAGCTTGCAGGCCAAGACTCCGCAACGCTGCTAGCTGAGCTTCTACTGACGTGGTGTCTCCGTATTTCGCACGGATCTTGTTGTACTCATCATCCGTACGAACCTTCTTGTAAAACGCTGCCACCATCGCAGCCGCTGAGCTGAAACACTCGCGGTATCCCGTTCCAGTCTCNTTGTCGAGCTGCTTGAAGTAAGGCATGAAGATTTGCTGGTCATATCCACTCTCCTTCCACGCCTGAAACCAATCAGCTTCGTGCTCCTCCAGTAGTTCCGCTGGCATTGACTCCTCAAGTTGTTTAATTGCAGCCAGCTGATGGGGCGTGCCACGAAAAAACTGGAAAAACGGCAGTAGGGCAAGACCCATGGCTAGCAATAGCAAGGTCACTTGGATGATGCCTGATGCCACCTACTTTTCAACTCGTGTGTCAGGCAACAGCAAATCCTTAAGGTGCTTAACCGCAAGATCATCCAAATCGTTGTCGGTGCGTGTCACGATCCGCTCCAACATCGCAATGATCAACTCCTTGAACGCTCTGGAGCGCCACATCGTCATGACCAGAGGCTTAAGAACTAGAAGCATTGGATTGACCTAGTTACGCTGTAACGGTAGCTCTGTTGCGCCATGGCCACCAACCCCGAAGAGCAGCACGAAAAGGAAGGCATCTGCGTTGCTGATGTCGTTAAGTGCGCTGTCCTTGCTTGGAGCGCCACACTGCTGACGATCTCGTACCTGGGGATCTATCCAGCCATGAAGATGGACAACACCTTTGTCGCCTCTCTGCTGACTGGCGCGATGGCATCGTTTGGCATCGAACGCAAGGCCAATGGCAATGGAAACAAGAAGCCGACTATTGTTGACAACAAAGACACCAAAGTCGGCATCAAATGACCCGCGCACTTTTGGTATTGGGCA
>FUFK010039699.1_pt1 | contig 19127 bp, 20 predicted proteins | sample 1021851 | NCBI WGS metagenome assembly FUFK01 (sample SAMEA51879418, study PRJEB19060) | metagenome
AGATCATCTTCTGCCATTGTCACAACACCTGAGCCAGATGATTTTATCATCGTCCCTTTTTTGGCAGCAATATCAATTCCATAATGGGGCCACTTAGGTTTGCCATTCAAAATTCTTTGACTGCCATAAACACCACTTATAATTCCGTCAACGGGCATGATAAATTGGTTTTTAAAAAAAATTAAATTAGAATTAATTGCTCTTGCTTTACCAATTTTTTTATTTTCCTCTTTAATTCTATTGTAAACTGATTCCGGGGGAGTTACTTTACTTTCTTCTAAGCCATCTATTCTTTGAATATTATATTTTCTTTTTAAAACTTTTTTGATTATTTTTTCTTTTGTTCCATTTTGAATTTTTGTAATAGTCAAATCGAATTTTCTATCTCTATCAATTCCAAATACAAAAAATCCATCTTTTGAAACTTTTACCTCTTTATTATCGATGATAATCTTAGCTGATGGGTTAGTTGTACCAATTATATAATGACCTTGAATAAATTTTCCTTCAAACTCTATAGCACTCAGATGAGAGGGAATTAGAATGATTAATATAAGTAATAATCTAATTATTATTTTGCTGTCCATCCACCATCAACCAATAATGAAGTTCCTGTGATCATTGATGCTGCATCTGAAGCTAAAAAAACTACAGCAGATGCTACCTCAGATAATTCTGCAAATCTTCCAAGAGGGATATTATTAAGCATATCTCTTTTGAATTTTTTATTTTTCAAAAACTTTCTAGTCATTGGAGTTACGACAAATGTTGGGCAAACAGTATTTACTCTAATATTATATTTTGCTAAATCAATTGACATCCCCTTAGTTAAACCTTCTAAGCCAAATTTGTTCATGTTATAAACACTTCTGATAGGACCACCTACATGACCCATCTGAGAAGACATATTAACAATAGATCCACCTAATTTTTTTCTGTTTTTCGATTTAATCATTTTCAAAGCACAAAGGTGAGCAAGATTAAAACTAGCTATTGTATTAATCTTGACCATGTATTCCATATCTTCTTTCTTAACTTTGGTAAAATGTGCTGGCCTATTATTTCCAGCGTTATTAATTAAAATATCTATTTTGGGTTGCTTATTAATAATTTCTTTAATTTCATCATANTTAGTAATATCNCANACATAAGATTTACATTTTGATTTAAATTTTTTNATTCTCNTAGATACCTCGTTTAAATCTTTATTAGTTCTACTAATTATTACTAAATTTGCTCCTGCTTCTGCTAAAGCAATTGCGCAAGCTCTACCTATTCCTTTACCTGCTCCAGTTACAACAGCAGTTTTATTTCTAAAATTATAATTTTTTAAGAACATTATAAAAATAATATTTTAATATCTGTGTAAATCAACTCAATAGCAACAAGAAGAATTGCTAATAAACCTGCCCAAGCTATCCATTTATATTTTTTTATCCAATTAGATATTAAAGTAGCAGCTGTTGCCATTAATATAATGGATAAAACTAACCCAAAAACTAAAAGATAATAGTGATCACCCGCAGCTCCAGCAACTCCTAACACGTTATCTAAACTCATTGTGAAGTCAGCTAGCAAAATTGTCCAAATAGCTTTGAGGAAACTTGAATTATCTACTTTTATATTAGTGTCATGATCTGTTCCTTTGATTACATCAACATATAACTTATAGACGATATAGAGTAGAAGTAACCCTCCAAACAATCTCAAACCAGTTATTTGTAATAAATAAGCTGTTAGAAGAGTTAAAATAACTCTTAAAACTACAGCTCCACCAATACCCCAAAAGATAATTTTCTTTCTTTGCTCAGTCGGAAATTTCGATGCGACCATCCCAATAATGATTGCATTATCACCAGCTAAAACAAGATCTATTAAAATAATTTGTGTTAAAATTGTTATTTGCTCTGGTGTGATTAATTCAGTGAACATTAACCTCTAAGTATCATATCAGCACCTTTTTCTGCAATCATAATTGTTGGAGCATTAGTGTTACCTGAAGTTATATTTGGCATTATGGAAGCATCGATTACTCTTAGGTTATTTAAACCTTGAACCTTTAATGTTTTATCAACAACTGCCATATCATCTTGACCCATTTTACATGTACCAACAGGATGAAAAATGGTTTGTGCGTAATCAGCACCAGCTTTTACAAGTTCTTCATCATCATTAATATTAATACCTGGTCTATATTCCTCTGGCTTATATTTTTTAAAAGTCTCAGACTCCATTACAATTTTTCTTGTTAATTTTAATCCTTTTGCTGCAATCATTCGATCATGATCAGTTGAAAGATAATTAAGTTTTACTTTTGCATAAATTCTAGAATCTTTATTAACGATATGTACATGGCCTCTACTAGTAGGTCTTATATTGGACACAGTGGGTGTAAATGCATGAAAGTCATGATTTTTTGTTGCACCTAACGTGTCCATACTCATTGGTTGAACGTGCCATTGAAGATCTGGTAATTCTAAGGATGGATCACTTTTAGCAAACATACACATTTGACTTGCACCCATTGTCATTGGCCCACTTCTATTAAAAATATATTCTAATCCAATCATTAATTTGCCAAACAAACTATTAATTTTTTTGTTTAGTGATTTGAGCCCATGAATTTTATAAATTGGCCTAAACATGAGATGATCTTGAAGATTTTCTCCAACCCCTTTTAAGTCATGAACTATATCAACACCTAATTCTTTAAGTTTTTTCGAATTTCCTACGCCAGATGTTTGTAAAATTTGTGGGGATCCAATTGATCCAGATGATAAAATTATTTCTTTATTTGCTGACACTTTTTTAAGAGAATTTTCTTGCCAATACTCAACACTTTTTGCAGTTTTATTTTCAAAGATTATCTTTTTAACATGCGCATTGGTAATAATTCTTAAATTGTTTCTATTTTTTATTGGATTTAAATATCCAACTGCAGTGCTACATCTAAAACCATCTTTTTCTGTCACCTGAAAATATCCACATCCATGGTTATCACCAGTATTAAAATCCTTAGTTTTTGGAATTCCAAATTCTTCGGCAGCATTTTGAAACTCGTTAAGCAATGGTAATTGTATTCTTTGGTCAGATACTGACAAGGGACCACCTACACCATGAAAATCGTTTTTTCCTCGTTCTTGGTTTTCTGCTTTAATAAAATAAGGAAGAACATCGTCCCATCCCCAGCCAGTATTACCAAGTTGACGCCAAATATCGTAATCTCTACTTTGACCTCTTATATACAACAGACCATTAATGGCTGAACTTCCACCTAAAGTTTTACCTCTTGGATAGCGAATAGAGCGATTATTCATTGTTTCGTCTGGTTCAGTTTTGTAACACCAATCTACTGAGGGATTGTGCATTGTTTTAAAATATCCAACTGGAATATGTATCCAAGGATAGTTATCTTTGCCTCCAGCCTCTATTAACAAAACTTTATTTTGTGAATTCTCAGAAAGTCTATTGGCAAGTACACATCCAGCAGATCCTGCCCCAATAATTACAAAATCGAAATTTTCCATCTATAGTTGAATAGTTTTTTTAATAATTAATATTTGTTCATCTTTACACTTATATTAATCAATTGTCACTTGTGTCAGGTTTGTTTTTCTGATTGTATTGCTCACGTTAAATTTAACTAACTAGAGGAAAAATAATGAAAAAAATCATTTCAATGTTATTTGCAACGCTATTAGTGATTGGATTTACTTCAACTGCTAATGCTGCAAAAACACTAAAATGTCAAACAGTACTAAACACTAAAGCTGATGAAGTTAAAATGTTAAAAGATTTTACTGACACTGTAACGACTTTAACAGGTGGATCTCTAAAATTTGAAATCTTGCCTGCAGGAGCAGTTGTTGGTGTAAAAGAAACTTTAGATGCTGTTGACAAAGGTCTGATTGATTGTGGATTCGCATGGACACACTATTGGTCAGGTGATCACCCTGCTGCTATGTTATTTGGTTCGCCAGTAGCTGGTGGTGGAGTAGGTATCGACAATATCGCATTCTTATCATGGTTCCAATACGGTGGTGGTAAAGAATTATATGACCAACTTTGGAAAGAAATGGGAAGGGATATTAAAGGATTCATGCTTCAACCAGTTGGTCCAGAAGCTTTAGGTTGGTTTCCAAAACCAATTAAAGATATGGCTGACTTTAGAAAATATAAATTCAGAACTCCTCCAGGAATTCCAGGACAAACTTACAAAGACATTGGTATAGCATCTGTTGCTATGGGTGGTGGTGATATTTTACCAGCACTTGAAGCAGGTACTATTGATGCAGCTGAGTGGTGTTGTCCAAAACCAGATTTAACGTTTGGTTTTCAAAAAGTCTTAAAACATTACTACTTACAAGGATTACACCAAGTTGTAGTTAATGCTGACTTTTACATAACTGGAAAAACTTATAATGCAATGACAGCTCACGAGAAAAAATCTCTTGAAGTTGCTGCTAATGCATCACTAGCAAAATCTTTAAGCTACAGAATTTACGAAAACGGTAAAGCTTTACAAGAGCTTACTACTAAGCATGGGGTTAAATTAGAAGACACTCCATCTGATTATTTCGTAGAATATATGGCTGCAGCAAAAGCTACTTTAAATAAAAATGCTGAGAAAAACGCATTTTTCAAAAAAGTATATGACTCTATGAAAGAGTTTGCTGATGTTGCTGTTCCTTTCTGGAGCGGTGCTCAAATGTCAAATGCTAAGCTTGGAATGGCTCACGCAGCGACATTGAAGTAAAAAAGTAATAACTTTTAAATTTAATAAGAGCGGACTTTACAGTCCGCTCTTTTTGTTTAAAATTCCTTTATGTCAGACAAACAATCAAACTTTGATATATCAGATGAAATGATTGCTGAGAGGCGAGGGACCTCTAATAAAATGCCTGAAAATATGCCATCATGGATGGCAAATACTATATTAAGAATAGATAAATTTAGTAAAATCGTTGGAAATATAGTTTGTTGGATNTTAATNCCATTNATTTTNGCAATGACTTANGAAGTNATTGCTCGAAAATTATTTTTAGCTCCTACAATTTGGGCTTACGATATAAGTAGATTTCTTTATGGTGCATTATTTATGCTAGGTGCAGCTTATGCTCTATCAAAAGGAGTTCATATTAGAGCAGATTTTTTATATAGAAATTTTAAAACTAAGACACAGGGTTTAATAGATTTTTGGTTATATATTTTATTTTACTTTCCAGGATTGCTTGTTTTTCTATACATGACAATCGGTTTTGTTGAAGAGTCTATTAGAAGAGGTGAAAGAGGCATGGATACTACTTGGATGCCTTTTATGTGGCCAATTAAAACATGCTTATTGGTTGGAATAATCTTTTTATTAATTCAAGGTGTATCAGAATTATTAAAAAGTTATTGGGCAAGTAAAAAAGGTGAATGGCCAGGGGAAAATAAATGATCGCAGAGTTAATTGATCCAGCAATATTAGGTTTTATTTTAGTTGGTGTAATGTTGTTTGCAATATTTGTTGGTTTTCCAATTTCATTCACATTAATTTTTTTAGGATTTGTTTTCGGATATTTAGGATTTGGAAAATTAGTTTTTTATTTAATGACGCTACAATTTTCCATGGTAATGACCGAACAAACCCTAGCAGCAGTTCCGCTATTTGTATTTATGGGTATAATGATGGAACAAGCTGGTTTAATGGAAAGATTATTTTCAGCTTTTCAATTAATGCTGGCTAAAGTTCGAGGCTCTTTATATTACGCTGTTTTATTTGTCTCAGTTATATTCGCAGCTGCAACAGGAATTGTTGGTGCCTCAGTTACAATTTTAGGAATTATGGCTGCAAAATCAATGAACCGTTCAAGTTACAATGTGAGACTTGCGGCTGGAACTATAACTGCTGGTGGAACTTTGGGAATATTAATCCCACCAAGTATAATGTTAGTTGTGATGGGTCCTATTATGGAAATTCCAGTTATTGACTTATTTGCAGCTGCAATTTTTCCTGGAATTTTATTAGCAACATTGTACGCAGCCTATACTACAATCAGATGTATGATGAATCCTGAGCTTGGGCCACCTTTACCAGAAGATTTGAGGGCCACAAGTATGAAAAAAGTTTGGATTGAGTTTTTCTTAGGTTTAGTACCTCCAGCGGCTCTAGTATTTGCAGCACTAGGAAGTATTTTGTTAGGATTTGCTACTCCAACAGAGGCAGCAGGATGTGGAGCAATGGGAGCGCTTCTATTATCGCTGGCTTACAAAAAATTAACCTTACCTAAATTACAAGAGGCTTTAGTTAAAACTTTGGAGATCACAGCATTAATTATGGTATTAGTTGCGGCCTCAAATTTTTTTGGAGCAGTTTTTGCTAGATTAGGCACTCCAACATTATTAACCGAATTTTTATTGGGTTTAGAAATGAACAAATATTTAATATTAGGTATGATAATGATAATGATTTTTTTACTTGGCTGGCCATTAGAATGGGTTCCTATTGTTATGATTATTATTCCTATTATTTTACCTTTAGTAGAAGCTTTAGGTTTTAATTTAACTTGGTTTGCGATCCTAGTAGCTGTTAACCTTCAAACCGCCTGGTTATCACCTCCAGTTGCATTATCTGCATATTTCTTGAAAGGAGTTGTGCCTGAATGGGACTTAAAAGATATATACCTGGGTATGATGCAATTTATGGTTCTTCAGATAATTGGCTTAATTATAATAATAATTTTTCCTAAAATTGTACTTTGGCTACCTTCCGTCTTATATGGACAGTGATTTATATATGAATAATATATAAAGGTGAGTCTCAATAAAGAAAAAATTGAATTATCTAACTGGGAGCTAGTTTCTGTAAACCCAAATAGCAAAAATTGGAATTGGACAGATATTTTTTGTTTTTGGTCTGTTGGCACCCAAAGTATAATTTCTTTTGCACTAATAAGTTCACTTTATCTTCTTTATGATTTGAATTTTTATGAAGTATTTTTTGGTACAATTATAGCATCTTTGTTAATTTGTTTTTTATCAAGTATTGTTGGATCACCATCTCAAAAACATGGCATACCTTTTCCTGTATTTTTAAGAATATCTTCAGGTTATTTAGGTGCAAAATATATTTCACTATTACGAGGAGTTGTTGGAATATTTTTTTTTGGAGTTCAAACTTATTTTATATCAAGGTCAATAGGTTACCTAATAAGAATTTCCCTTTTTAATATAGATAGCAATTTATTAAATAACGATATTTTTTTAATATTTTTTATGAGTATGAATTTAATAGATTGGATAGCTTTATTACTAACGTTGTTTTTACAATATTTTCTATTTAGCAGGGGACAAAAGTTGATTAGAAATATTATAAATTTTTCTGCATTATTTGTTTACTTTGGTCTTTTTTTATTTTTTGTAATTTTTTTAGCAGAGTCTGATTATTATGTGACAGATACACTTATTAGCCAACTTAATATAGTTAATGGTTTAGAAAACTTTAGAATGAAAAACACTCTAGGGGTTACAGGAACTTTTTTTGCTTATTATTCTATTTTAATTCTCAATTTTGGAGATTACTCTAGATATGTAAAAAATTATTCTGAATTACTAAAAGGTAATATAAGTTTAGTTTTAACCTCAATAATTTTTTCTTTTTTCGCATTATTTATTGTGACAGGATCTGATATATATTTTAAAACTAACTCTATAGAAATAAATAACCTGTTAACGAACCCAACAGATATTATTGGTAAAATAAACAATACTTACTTAACAGTTTCAGTTTTAATATTTATTTTAATCGCTTCATTATCGTCTAATTTAATTGCGAATTATATACCTTCTCAAAACGTTATATTAAATTTTTTACCAAAAAAAATGACATTAAAAACCTCTGGTCTATTCATAATATTTCTTGGTTTATTTGTTGCATTTTTATGGACACCTTTTTTTAGTCAAAATGGATCACTCTCGATTATAGATACTTTAGCCTGTTTTTTTGGACCTATATTTGGTGTTATGACAATTGATTACTACTACATAAAAAAAAAACAAATAATCAATAGCGATATTTTTTTTGCGAGACAAGAAAGTGTCTATATGTATTCAAAAGGCTGGAATTATAAGTCAGTATACTCAATATTAATTGGAACAGTTTTCGCATTTACAACTATTTGGAATTTTAGTTTTAATAATTATGAATCTTTCTCTTGGATAATAGGTTTAATCGTTTCAAGCATTATTTATTACTTATTAGCTAGTGAACAATGAATAAATTCGATTTAAAAAAAAGAGCAGCAATAGTTACAGGAGGAGCTCAAGGTTTTGGTTTAGATATAGCAAAAAGATTTCTTAAATCTGGAGCAAGAGTAATTATTTGGGACAATGACGAAAATGAGCTTAAAAAGCTTGAAAAAAAAATTAAAAATAAAAATTTACTTAAACAAATGGTTGACGTAACAGATCCTGAAAACGTTGAAGATGCTGTTAAAAAAATCACTAAAAATATTAAAATTGATATATTGGTTAATAGTGCTGGTATTACTGGTTCTACTACTGAGCTGTGGAAGTACGATTATGAAGAATGGAAAACAATTGTTGATATAAATTTACACGGAACTTTCAATTGCTGTAAGGCAGTAGTTCCACATATGATAAAAAAAAATTATGGGAGAATAGTTAATATAGCTTCAGTTTCTGGAAAAGATGGTAACGCAAAGGCTAGCGCATATAGTTCCTCAAAAGCAGGCGTTATTGCTCTTACAAAATCTCTGGGAAAGGAATTAGCAAATAAAAATATAGCTGTTAATGCAGTTACACCAGCAGGCGCTAAAACAAGGATTTTAAATCAAATGTCTAAGGAACATGTAAAAAGAATGCTTTCAAAAGTTCCAAGAGCAAGATTTCTTAAATTAAATGAGCTTTCATCAATGGTATGTTGGCTTTCATCTGATGAAAACTCTTTTTCCACCGCCGCAGTATTTGACATTAGCGGCGGCAGATCTACATATTAATTTATTTAATTTTAGGTTTTTCAATAGGCAACATAGTATTTTCCAGTTTATACAAACTATCCTCATTAGCGATGACAGGTGCCAAAATAATTATTGACCAATAAATTAGAAGCATAAAGATTGATATTAATTTCAAAGTTTCTCTCCATTAATTATACAATTTTTCTTATTAATTTTTTGATCAAAGTTATCTAAATTTTCATTGTTGATAATCCATACAAAAGATTTTTCGTAAGTATTATCTTCAGCTAATTTAGTACATTTCTTGCCAAGTTTAACTGAGTGTGTTGAGCAACCAGTTAGAACTAATAACAATATAAGGGGTATTAAAAGTTTCATAAGTCTTAATTAACTTTAAATAATGAATTTCGAATGTCTGAAAAATGTCAAAAGTAAGATTTTCAAATTATTTGAATTTTTTTTTATTTAGGTTATAGCTTCCTTGAATGAAAAAATTTATAATATTAATTATCTCGATTTTCTTTTTTACCAATGTATATGCAGAAAATTTAGAAATATTTTTATTTAATGATAAGGAGCTAGATACCTTAAAGGTAAGAAAAATTAGAGGTGCTAAAAACCTCACCAATTACAGCCTCGGTAATAACGATAAAGGTAATTTTTTGAGAGCTGAAGTTGAAGATGGAGGATCAGGTTTAGGAAAAGAAGTTTCAGTGGATCTCAATAAAACTCCTTTTTTAAATATTACTTGGAAAATTGAAAAAGACTTGAGTGGCATTAATGAGAAATCAAAAAAAGGTCATGATTTTGCAGCAAGATTTTTCGTAGTCAAAAAAACTGGGCTAACACCGCTTTCAAATAAAGCGATAAACTATGTTTTTTCAAGTAATGAAGAAATCGGAGACTTTTGGACTAGCCCTTATACTAAAAGCTCGATTGACTACGTGATATCATCAACCAAAAATAACTTAAATGAATGGGTTACAGTGAAAACTAATGTTAAAGAGGATTATAAAAAATTGCATAATTTAGATGTCGATATATTAGATGGTGTTGCAATAATGGCTGACACCGATCAGTCAAAAAAACTATCTATTTCTTATTTTCAAAATATATATTTTTCAGTTAATTAATAGATTTAAAATGCACGAATTTAATTATAAATTGAAAGTTTTTTATGAAGATACTGATGCAGGTGGTGTTGTATATTATGCAAATTATCTAAAGTTTTTTGAAAGAGCAAGAACAGATGCAATTTCTAATATTGGTTTGAGTAACAAAAAATTATTAGATGAATATGGAGTTTTTATAATAGTTAAATCGTGTAATGTTGAGTACTTAAAACCTGCTAAGCTTGAGGATCAACTCGAGATTAAATCAAGTATAATTTCTACATCTAATACATCTTTTAGAATGAAGCAAAAAGCATTCAGAGATCAAGAATTAATTACAGATTGTGAAATTCACTTAGTAATAGTTGACAAAANTGGTAGGCCCACAAAAATTCCTGATATATTGAAAGAAAAAATTATAATTAATTAAAATCTTTAATTTTTTGGAATAATCGAACCATTTTTTTTTCATTAATTCTACCAGTATTAACATTCCTAGGACTAGGATGATAACAACCAACCATCTTTATACCATTTTTAAGGCTATAAACTTTTCCGTGACCAAACTTAATTTTTTGATTAAGATTTATTTTTTTTTTATAAAAGTATTTACAAGCATCAAATGCAATTTTTCCAAGACAGACAATAACTTTTAAGTTTTTAAGTAGCTCAATTTCATTATTAAAAAAATTTGAACAATTATCTAGTTCTTTTTTCAATGGTTTGTCCTCTGGAGGAACACATTTTAAAGCAGCTGTTATGTATGCATTTTTAAGTTTTAGACCATCATTAATATGATCCGAGTTAATTTGATTAGAAATATTTGCTTTAAATAAACATTTGTACAAAAAATCTGAAGATTTATCTCCTGTAAAAACTCTTCCAGTCCTTGTGCCTCCATGAGCAGCCGGAGCTAAACCAACAAATAACATTTCACCGTTTATATCACCAAAACCTGTAATAGGTTTTCCCCAATATTGTTCATTAATATACTGTTTCCTTTTTTTTTTTAATATTTTTTTTCTAAATTTAATCAAACGAGTACATGACCTACATTTTATTATTTTGTTATTTAGCTGAGATATATTATTACTCATAATGTGAAATACATTAATTTAATTATATTTTTTTTTCTATCAATTTTTTTTACCCCAGTTTTATCTGATGAAAATATTGTTAATCGTATAAAAGAGGGAAATAAAATTATTTTTATAAGGCATTCACTAGCACCTGGCAGTGGAGACCCACACAATATAAATTTAGATGACTGTGACACACAAAGAAATTTAAGTATTGAAGGGATAAGTCAATCAAAAAATATTGGAATTTTTTTTGCAAGTAATAATATTAAAGTCGATAACGTTCTTTCAAGTGAGTGGTGCAGATGCAAAGATACTGCTTTTTACGCATTTACAAATTACAATACTTTCGATGCACTTAATTCTTTTTATGATCAGAAGTTCTATAAAAATAAAAAAAAACAAATAAAAAAATTAAAAAAGTTTATTAAAAATTGGGATAAAGACTCTAACTTAATTTTGGTAACACACTATGTCGTTATTTTAGAATTATTAGGAGTTAGTAGCGGTTCTGGCGAAATTATAGTGTCAAATAAAGATTATGAATTAATTAATAGAATTCAGATTGATTAATTATTTAAAGTTCAAATATATAAAACTTTTTATTATTTCGTAAGAAATTAACAAACCATCTTTTATTACATTTACCTTTTTTTTACCATCATATCTCTTTCTTTCAAACATTTCTAAATCTATATAAGTATGTTTATTTTTTTTTACTTTCACAGGTAGTTCGATACACAATTTAAAATCACTGTTAATTAACTTCAAATTATTAAATTTACCAACATTACAAAGCACATATGTAAATAAAATATCTGACAATTTAATACCTAGTATGAACCTTGTAATAAAAGTAAATATTTTATTTCCGATAAAAGTAATGATATCATCATCATCACTACCTCCTGAGCCTTTGTATCTACTTCCAAAAATAAAATCATTACTCTTAGACAATCTAATTAATTCCTCTAAATATTTTGGGTCAAATGAGTGGTCAGCATTATATATACAACCAAAATTGTTTTTGGCATTTTTAAATCCTTCTATTATTGCTGACCCATATCCCTTTTGATTTTGAATTATTAATTTACAATTAAATTTCTTTACAATAGGTATAGAGTTATCTATCTCACTATCTACAACCACAATTATTTCATCAACAAATTTATTATTTTTTACTTCTTCAAGAACAGCCCCTAAAGACTCAACCTCATTTTTTGCTGGAATTATTAAGGATATTTTGTCACTCATTAATTTTTATAGGAATTTTGATTAATTTTCCTCTTTATTTTTTTCAACAAATATTAAAGCAACTAAGAACAATGCTGTCCAAAACATAGCTATTAGTCCTTTTTTAATACTAGTTTCAGAACCCCAAATATCTAAAAATAAAGCACCAAATATTATTCCTAAGATATACAATATCACGACATGTTTTATTTTAAACATTAGACAGAATTTTCCTTTTTTTTTCTATTGAAATACCATTTTCACATTTAAATTTATATGACTCCTCAAAACTTTGTAGTTGCCATCCTTTCATTCTAGATCTTATCTCTTTTAAATTCTCTAATTTCCATTCTTCATCAGTATTTTTGTCTTTCCATTTAATTTTTTCTTCAGAATTTCTTGCACAACCATAACAATATCCAGAAATTGGATCGGTTTTGCAAATACTAATACATGGCGAAACAATCATAAATTTACTGCATTATTTATCGCATAAATATTCTAATTGGACAATTTTAATCTATCATATATAAGTCATTTAAAAATTGGGCGAGTGGCGGAATTGGTAGACGCGTTGGTCTTAGGAACCAATATGGCAACATGTGAAGGTTCGAGTCCTTTCTCGCCTACCATAGTACTATGAAAGTAACAGTAGAAAATAAAAAAAATTTAGTAAAAAATTTAAAAGTTTTAATTGATAAAACTACCATCAATAAAGAACTAGAACAAAGATACGAGCAAATTAAAAAAGATGTTGTCCTCAAAGGATTTAGACCTGGCAAAGTTCCCACTGAAATAATTAAAAAACAATTTGGGAAAGCAGTTTATGGAGAGGTGATAGATAAAATTTTAAAAGAAAGCTCAACAAAAGCTATAAATGACAAAAAAATAAAACCTGCACTACAGCCAAAAATAGATCTTAAAACATTTGGTGAGGGAAAAGATTTAGAATATACTATAAGCGTTACAGAGTTTCCTGAAGTTAAATTAGAGTCACTTGATAAAATCAAGTACGATGAGTATGAAATAAAAATCAATGAGTCAGAGATAAATAACAGAATTAAGGAAATAGCCAAAAGTCAAAAAAATTTCATTGAAGTTGATCCATCAAAAGTAGCAAATGAGGGAGATCTTATTTCATTTGACTATAAGGCTACAGTAGATGGAAATCAATTTGAAGGTAATGAAGGAAAAAATACGCAATTAGAAATTGGAAAAGATTTGTTTATTAAAGGTTTTGATAAACAACTAATTAAATCAAAAAAAGGTGATGAAATAAAAGTAGATGTGACCTTACCTGAAAACTTTCCAAAAAAAGAGTTAATTGGGAAAAAAGGAGTTTTTATCTGTAAAATAAATTTTGTTAAAAAACCAAAAGAGGTTGAAGTAAATGATGAATTTGCAAAAACCCTTGGTGCTAAAGATTTAAATGATTTAAAAAAAATTATATCAAAGCAAATAAATGAAGAGTTTAAAAATTCTTTAAACTTGATATCAAAAAATCAAATCCTAAAAGGGTTAGAGCAAATTAAAGTTGGAGATCTACCTCAAACACTAATAGATGAGGAAGTTAAATTATTAGGTCAAGGTCAAACTGAGGATGATTTAAAAAAAAATAAAACTAATTTAGAAAAAAATGCCTCAAAAAGAATTAAACTTGGTTTAGTTTTAAATGAAATTGGAGAAAAAAATAAAATTAAGGTAGATCCTGAAGAAATTCAATCAGAAATACAAAAACAACTAAGCATGATGCCAGGCCAAGAAAAAATTATTATGGATTATTATAAAAAAAACCCTTCAGCTTCAGCAAGTCTTAGAGGAACACTTTATGAAGAAAAAATAATTAATTTTATCAAGTCAAAAGCAAAATCAAATAAGAAAATTTTAGATAAAAAAGAAGCAGAAAAAATTATTAAAGCTGAAAACGAAAAAAATATAGAAGAACAAAAGAAAATTATGAAAGCTTCATCTGTGCTCAAAGACAATATCAAAACTAAAAAAAAAGAGAATAAAGCCCCAATTAAGAAAAAAACAAAAAAAGTTAGCAAAAAGTAATTACAAGTTGTATAAGTGAATGATTCGATATTATGAGCTTTAAAATACCAGAACACATGAATAATTTAATACCGATGGTAGTAGAACAATCATCAAGGGGAGAGAGAGCTTATGATATCTATTCAAGGCTTCTCAAAGAACGAATTATTTTTTTGGTTGGGCCAATAAATGATAATGTCGCTTCTTTAATAACTGCGCAACTTCTATTTTTAGAATCTGAGAATCCAAAAAAAGAAATTTTTTTATATATTAATAGTCCAGGTGGCTTAGTAACTGCTGGTCTTGGTATATATGATACAATGCAATATATTAAACCCGAGGTCTCAACATTATGTATCGGGCAAGCAGCATCAATGGGATCTTTTCTGTTAGCTGCTGGACAAAAAGGTAAAAGATTTTCTTTACCAAATTCTAGAATAATGGTTCATCAACCTTCAGCAGGTTTTCAAGGTCAAGCAACTGATATTGAAATACATGCAAATGAGGTTTTATCATTAAAAAAAAGATTAAACGAAATTTATTCAAAACATACNGGAAAGANTGTGGACGAAATAAAAGAGGCATTAGAGAGAGATAATTTTATGACACCAGATAATGCTAAAGATTTTGGCTTAATTGATCAAGTGGTAGAAAAAAGAAAGTAGTTTTCCACTATATCTAGACAGAATTAAATTCAAAACTTGATACATAGACTCATTATATAATAGAATAATTTAATTGATTCGTTTTATAAATTATGAGTAATAATAAAAATATTTTGTACTGTTCTTTCTGTGGCAAAAGCCAACATGAAGTAAGAAAATTAATTGCTGGTCCAACTGTATTTATTTGTGATGAATGTGTTGAGCTTTGTATGGACATAATCAAGGAAGAAAACAAAGATACATTTGTTAAACATCAAGACGGATTGCCATCACCAAAGCAAATTTGTTCAGTTTTAGACGATTATGTAATCGGACAGAGTTTAGCAAAAAAAGTTTTGTCTGTAGCAGTTCACAATCACTACAAAAGATTAAATTACGAAAGCAAAACTAGTAAAAACGTAGAATTAGCGAAATCAAATATACTTTTGATCGGTCCAACGGGATGCGGTAAAACTTTATTGGCTCAAACTTTAGCGAGAATTTTGGATGTACCATTTACTATGGCAGACGCAACAACTTTAACAGAAGCTGGTTATGTAGGTGAAGACGTAGAAAATATTATTTTAAAACTTTTACAAGCAGCAGATTATAATGTTGAAAAAGCACAAAGAGGAATAGTCTACATTGATGAAGTAGATAAAATTAGTAGAAAATCTGAGAATCCTTCTATTACTAGAGATGTCTCTGGTGAGGGAGTACAGCAAGCTCTATTAAAAATAATGGAAGGTACGATTGCTAGTGTGCCCCCGCAAGGTGGTAGAAAACATCCACAACAAGAATTTCTTCAAGTAGATACAACAAATATACTGTTTATTTGTGGAGGAGCATTTGCAGGTCTTGATAAAATCATATCTCAGAGAGATAAGGGATCGTCAATTGGCTTTGGTGCTAAAGTTAAATCTATTGACGAAAAAAAAGTTGGTGAATGGATAAAAAATTTAGAGCCAGAGGATTTATTAAAGTACGGATTAATTCCAGAATTTATTGGAAGACTTCCAATCACAGCAACTTTGGATGATTTAGATGAGAAATCTTTAATTAAAATTCTTCAAGAGCCAAAAAATTCATTAATAAAGCAGTACCAAGAATTATTTAAACTAGAAGGCACAAAATTAACATTCAAGGATAATGCTATAAAAGAAGTTGCTTTAAAAGCAATAAATAAAAAAACTGGAGCTAGAGGATTAAGATCGATTCTTGAAAGTGTTCTATTAAAAACAATGTTTGAATTACCAAGCATGGAAAATGTAAGTGAAGTCATAGTTGATATTGGATCTGTAAAAGGTGAATCTCAACCCATTGTGGTTCATTCCAAAAATAATAAAGATAAAGAAAAATCAAAGACGTCTGCTGCGTAATATTGCGCTTAATAAAGCACAAAAAACTATTGCAATATTGTCTTTAATATCCATATACTAATGTATGGAAGTAAAATTTAATTCTGCATTGTTGCCACTAAGAGATATAGTAGTATTTCCAAGCATGGTTATTCCATTGTTTGTTGGAAGAGACAAATCAATAACTGCTCTGAATGAGGTAATGAAAAAAGATAAAAAAATTATCTTAGTTACCCAAAAAAATTCTGAAGTAGATGATCCTAAAAAAAATGACGTTTTTTCATATGGTTGTGAAAGCAATATACTTCAACTTTTAAAATTACCTGATGGTACTGTCAAGGTATTAGTTGAAGGTATCTCAAGAGTTAAAATAAACGAATTTGACGATAAAAAAAATTTTATTTTATGCAGTTATGAAAAAATAAATGATTTAAATGAAAAAACAGAGGATTTAATGCCACTAGCATTAACCTCGATTAAAAAATTAGAGAGACTTACATCAATAAATAAAAAAATTTCTAACGAAACTATAAATAATATTAAATTGTTAAAAGATCCATCTAAAATAGCTGATAACATTGCTTCACACTTGAACACTAGCATATCTGAAAAACAACAAGTTTTTGAAACTTTAGATGTAAAAAAAAGGATTAATCTAATTAACAAAATAATGGAAAATGAAACAAGCATTATTGGTGTTGAAAAAAGAATTAGAGGAAGAGTTAAAACACAAATGGAAAAGACTCAAAGAGAATACTATTTAAATGAACAGCTTAAAGCTATCCAAAAAGAACTTGGTGAAATTGAAGACGGAAAAGATGAAACTTCAAATTTAAATAAATCAATTTTGAAAGCTAAAATGCCAAAAGAAGTAGAAAAGAAATGTATGTCAGAATTAAAGAAACTAAAAAATATGAGTCCAATGTCTGCAGAAGCAACAGTTGTAAGAAACTATCTGGATTGGATGATAGATATTCCCTGGTTTAAAAAAGATAAAGTTGATATAGATTTAAATAAAGCTCTAAAAATCTTAGACGAAGACCATTTCGGTCTAGAAAAAGTTAAAGAGAGAATTATTGAATTTTTAGCTGTTCAAAAAAGAATGAATAAAATCAAAGGTCCAATTTTATGTTTAGTTGGACCACCAGGAGTTGGCAAAACATCTTTAGGTAAATCAATTGCCAAAGCCACAAATCGACAATTTGTTAGAATGTCTTTGGGTGGCGTTAGAGATGAAGCAGAAATAAGAGGTCATAGAAGAACTTATATTGGTTCATTACCTGGTAAAATTATACAAATGATGAAGAAAGCTGGAACTAAAAATCCTCTTTTTTTATTAGATGAGATTGATAAAGTTGGAAACGATTATCGTGGAGACCCATCTTCTGCGTTACTAGAGGCACTTGATCCTGAGCAGAACACTTCTTTTAATGATCATTATTTAGAAGTAGACTACGATTTATCTGATGTATTATTTGTAACAACTGCAAACACATTAAATATTCTGCCGCCATTATTAGATCGTATGGAAGTCATTAGAATACCTGGGTACACGGAGGATGAAAAAATTAACATAGCAAATAAATATTTACTACCAAAACAAATTAAAGATAATGGAGTTAAAGACGGAGAGATGGAATTGGATGATGGTACTATAAAAGATGTAATAAGGTATTATACTAGAGAGTCAGGTGTAAGAAATTTAGAAAGAGAGATATCAAAGATTTCAAGAAAAGTTGTAAAGAAAGTCGTTAATAATGAATCTCAAAAAGTAGAAGTCAATAGTGAGAATTTACCTGATTTTCTAGGAGTAAGAAAATTCAAGTTTGGAGAATTAGAAGATCAAGATAAAGTAGGTGTTGTAACTGGACTTGCTTGGACAGAGTTCGGCGGAGAAATACTTAAAATAGAAACAGTTAACATGCCGGGCAAAGGAAGGATGCAAATTACAGGAAAATTAGGTGATGTAATGCAAGAATCTGTAAAAGCAGCAAAATCTTATGTAAGATCTAAATGTTTAGAATTTGGTATCATTCCACCAACTTTTGAAAAAAAAGATTTTCATATACATGTGCCTGAAGGCGCAACACCTAAAGATGGACCCTCTGCAGGAATAGCAATGGTTACCTCAATTGTATCATCAATAGCTAAAATTCCAGTTAACAAAGATGTAGCAATGACTGGTGAAGTTACAATTACTGGTCAAGTTTTACAAATAGGTGGATTAAAAGAAAAATTACTTGCAGCACATCGTGCAGGAATAAAGCATGTATTAATACCGAAAGACAATAAAAAAGATTTAATTGATATACCTAAAAAAGTTATTAGCGATATNAAAATTACAACTGTTGAAACTGCTGATGAAGTTTTAAAAATTGCTTTAACTAAGGAACTTAAACCGACGCAATGGGTTGAAGTTAATAAGCTTTCAGAAAATAAGAAAAGTGAAAAAACGCCTGCAAGTATACAGTAATTTACAATTTACATTTAAATAACACTAATGTAATACTACATCTCTTTTGTGGGCGGTTAGCTCAGTTGGTAGAGCATCTCGTTTACACCGAGGGGGTCAAAGGTTCGAGTCCTTTACTGCCCACCAAAAGAAAAAAATTAGGTTATAAGGGGGTGTAGCTCAGTTGGTTAGAGCGATCGCCTGTCACGCGATAGGTCGCGGGTTCGAGTCCCGTCACTCCCGCCATGAATGATA
>FUFK010041554.1_pt1 | contig 19125 bp, 17 predicted proteins | sample 1021851 | NCBI WGS metagenome assembly FUFK01 (sample SAMEA51879418, study PRJEB19060) | metagenome
CATATGCCTGTGAAAACTACGATTAATTTCTACTCCATCTCTTTTAATTACTGTAGCCGTGCGGACTCGCACAATTCCGTCCTCAACAACGGTTATTTCATCAACAACTTGTTGTTCTGTTAATGCCATTTTTATCTCCTTTAAGATGTTTCATACGTGACTGACACANATAGATACCNNCCTGTACCNGCNGNATGCTCCGCTGCAACCCAGATGTTTGTCCCCTGCANAGNTTGGTAAAAACGNACTAGTGTACNGNTTGCCCAAAATGCGGATATATTTGCAGTATCCGTTCGGACGTTAGANACATTATAGAACATNACATCNCCNGAAGGCATGGTGGTTGAGCTGTTGTGCGGCCACCCGCTGACTTGAATCATTCCGCTTGCTCCNGTTGTGTCCACGTTGGTAAAACCAACTGCGGCATATACNAGCCTACCAATTTTAGTATAAGTACCAGTAGCAGTTACAGCTGTACTTGGATCACTGGTTGCACCACCAAGAGTACCTGTAAANGTGCCTTCCTCATAGTCGTCAAACAGCTCACTGCTCATGCCTGTAGGGTGAGCGTTATTAGCAAAATCAATGCCTTTCCCCGCAGCCATCACAATGTTTTGTACTGCATTAACTGTGAATGATGTTTGCATTGCACCACCACCAGAAGGACTTGTTTGAAAGATTATGTTTCCAAGGGTTGAGTCTGAAGCTGAGCCAACAACTGCTGCTCCAACGTCATCTTTGAAATAAAGCTGAAGCCCATTTGTAGATGGAGTAGTATCAACAGAAGTGCTGCTACCTGAAATAGCGACTTGACCCTTGGAATCAATCTCCATTTTTTTCCCGCCATTTACGTCAAACTCCATGCGGTCGCCGTTATGAGCGTAGGTAATTTCTCCAGATGTATTACTATCTTGATCACCAAACATGATGGCTGAATTAAAATTTGTGCCAGCCTTTAAAAGTTGCTGAACATTACCAGTAGCCTCCACTTTCAAAGCCATTCCAGCAACGCTGGTAGAAGAATTAGCTCCTACATTTAACCTACCTGTTGAATCAATACGCATTTTTTCAGTCGCCGCCGCATCGGATGCTGTTTTAAAAGCTAAAGACGTAGCGTTTGCAGTAGCTGAAAAATCACCCTCTGAAATTGCTTCTATGCCAGCAGCTACCTCTTGAGCATCACTTCCTGTTCCTTCATCAGGAGCTTGAAAATTAATTACTCCTAGTTTGTCGTTTGCAGCTATATCTGTGTCCCCTGCCGCAAGAGTCAACGTTGGAAACTTATCATCGGCTGTAGCAGCGTGTTTAAGTGTTAGTCCTGAATCTGCTACATGAGTAAGAGTTATTTCTTGATCGTTACCGAAAAGTATTTGTCCACCATCAGCTAAAAATAAATCACTAAACTCTAATGATGCAGAGCCTAACGTTGCACCATCAGCGGCATCAGGCACAAAAGATGTTTCTGCCGTGAATGTGTTTGTTCTTATACCAGAAGTGCCATTGTCAATAGCACCAAATCCAGATGTAATTGATCCTGTGTCTAAAGCTCCTGTAGATACAAGATTAGGCATGGCAGTTATTTCATCATCAAAGTATGCAGCTAAGTCGGTAACGGCTACCTGCACCATTGTTCCATCATCATTTAAAACTACTCTATCAGCATCTGCAACTGCAGTAGAAGTAGCTGAAGTGTTACCATCAATAATATTTAGTTCTGCAGTTGTTACCGAAGCACCATCAAGTATTTCTAATTCTGTTTCTGTTATTGCAGCAGAACCTATAGTAAATCCTGTAGCAGTTATAGTGCCGTTACAAGTTAATCCTGTATCTGCAGTATGAGTTAAAGTTATATCATTATCAGCACCAAAGCCTAAAATTGCACCGTCTGAGTCTAATTTGAGATCGTGACTTACTGTAACAGCGGTAGATGCATTCAAATCAATAGTGGCTTCCCCATCTATGCGAAGAACACCATCACCACTTTGTTGAATGAAGCTAGCTGCATCACCAAAAGTTAATTTATTAGTGGAGTTAAGAGTAAGACCTGTACCATCAGTGTGTGTAAGAGTTGTATCATTATCTGCACCAAATCCTAAAACTGCACTATCAGAGTCTAATTTAAGGTCATTACTCACTGTAACCGCTGTTGATGCATTGAGGTCGATAGTAGCTTCCCCATCTATTCTTAAAATACCATCACCACTCTGCTGTATAAAACTAGCGGCATCACCGAAGGTTAATTTATTAGTAGAATTAAGAGTTAGTCCTGTGCCATCTGTATGCGTGAGAGTAGTATCATTATCTGCTCCGAAACCTAAAACAGCGGAATCAGAATCTAGTTTAAGGTCATTGCTAACCGTAACCGCTGTTGATGCATTAAGATCAATGGTGGCCTCTCCGTCTATGCGGAGAACTCCATTACTGCTTTGTTGAATAAAACTAGCAGTGTCACCAAACTGTATCTTTTCTGTAGAAGCTATGAGAATATCATCTGAAAACTCAAAGTAATCTTCATCTTCTTTCCAGGTGAGAACACCATCACTGCTATTACCATCAAATGTCACTGCTATATCTGTATCTGCACCCGTGCCAAACGTGATGGTATTGCTAAGAAGCTTTTCTATAGCACCCCCTTCACCGTCCGTTCCGTCATGCTGATGACCACCAGTTTCAAATGCAGCGTCTACTAAACCAAACTCAGTGGTAAAATCTGAAGCCTCAATAGTTTCGCCATCTACAAATTGGCTAAGACCTTTTGTATAACCTGTACCCATTACATTCTACCTCCTGGTGTAAATTCTAACCCAAATCCTTTCAGGGTATATGTTGGATTAGTGCTTGTATCTGAAAACTTTAGAGCTACGGCAAAACCTGAACCCTCTACAGATTGTCTATATAAAGGTGTATACGCTGATGCATTATATGTCGATGAACCGTATGTGCCTCCACCATAGAAAGCTGTACCTGCAGGGTCTTTAAGATCATACACAGCAGGACTAGGTTGAAGAACATCTCCGTAGTCGTACTCAACATTTAAATCTACATCTTTAACAGTGCCTGTGCCTAAATAGTTTATAATAACTCTTTGCATATTTTTTCTTATGCCTACATCGCCCATAACATAGTCAACAGTTCTATATATGGAAGAAAAATTAGTGCTATCAAAAGTTCTACCACTTTCTTGTTTGTAAACAAATCCACCATCGTAATCACCGTGTAAAACCGTTTCTACATCTGATATAAAACCTGACGCTGCTATACTTGGCTTGATGCCCTTAATGTCTGCATACTCCCAACCTATCTGTTGTGTTCGTGCATTTCTTTTTAATACGCCAATTAAACCTGTCATATTAGCTTCAGTGCCAGAAGTGGTTGGAAAATACATACGATACTGACTTTTACTTTTTATAGTATGAGATGATAAATTAGAAATTTGATTTGAAGTAAGAGCGTTTAGTCTAGGCTGAACTTGTTTTGAAATAGTTCCTAACTCAATATCATCAATACGCTCAGTACCCGCCACTGTGCGTAATCCGTCAGGAGCAAGAAATACAAGATCACCGCCGATCTCCTGAACAGTGAAATGAGATATACAGCCTATGTTTCTGGTTATAGGTTGAACCTGAAAGTCCGCTGCGCTAGAGCCAACAAGTTTATATATTTCATTTTTACAAAATATAATTAGAGTTTCTCTAAAAGGTTTAAGGCTAACAACATCACTGCCAAATGCTATCTCTCCTGCACCAGACGCTGCACTAAAATCATTTTCATTAAATGGTGCGCTGAACTTTACAGTATGAGGTGAGTTTGACATGCCTCCAAAAAACAAATGACCTTTAAACTCTTGCACAACATCAGGGGCTGTAGGTTTAGTTCCTCCTGCAGAGGCTGTGATAGTTACATAACTAGAGCCATCCCAAATAGCAGCATCATTTACACCATCTGCCATCGCTAAATTTTCAGTGCCATCAAAATCATACGTTACGAAAGAGTAACGTCCTGCACTTGTTCTATTAGTAGCTATGTTAGTCCAACCTGATCCACTAGAAAATTGAACGTTTGCTCCTCTTGCTGCAACTACAAATTGATTTTTATAAGTTGATATTCCTAATACAATACCGCTTCCTGAAAGCGCATTGCTATCAAACTTTTCAAACCCTAGTATCTTAGAATAGCCCCCTTGAACATCAGGCTCAAAGTTTTGCAACGTAATAGCCTCTCCTGGGTTCATAGCAAAGATACTTTGGTCTAACACTAAACCACCTTCACAGTTTACGTTAAAAGCTTGGATTGGCATTAAACTGCTCTCATATAAGTTTTCTTTTGGATTAACTCAGATCTCATTCGCTTCACACCAAGCTCATAATCTCTCATAGAAAATTGTGCAGCGTTATCGTTACCTCTTAGCTGATGTGCAAAATACTTTGCCCTAGCCACTATCACATCGTGAAATCTTTTTGGTATTATGGGTATATCGCTAAACGCTGAAAGAGGTTCTGTCTCAAAGAACACTCCTAGCTCAACAGAATAAAAATCATTATCAGGTGATGGACACAAAAGAAATGCATCAAAATTTGTAGTGGATATTTCTTCTGGCTTACCGTAGCCGCTATCAGGTGCAGATAAAGCACGATACGCCCTCTCTCTTTTTGACGTATAGTTACGGCTACCTCTGTAGTATTCGTCTTTATCTAAACAGTATAGATACTCACCGGATATATCATTTTGAAACACCTCTATAAAATCTACATCTACGTTTGCAGATGCTTCATTACTAAGAGTAATAAACGTCTGTTGTGTCGATGCAGTGAAAGTAGTTGTCTGTATCTTTCCTCCCCCAACGTTAGATATGGAAAAAGACTCCGATAGGTCAGAGTCTTTGTCAGAAGAAGAGCCAGCAAACACTCTTAGAGTTACAGAGGTTGCGCTGCTTGTGCCTGATGAAAAACGGATTGTCACTCTATAAGTATCATTCACTACAGTGGGTATCGCCTGATCTACTGTGCCAGCATTTAGTCTTAGCACACCTGCAGCGTAAGATAAATTTCCGCTAGAGGCATTTGACAGTGCAGGAGTGCCAGAGGTGCTTGTTCCTGCAGGGTTAGTTGATCTTGAGTTCCAGTAATCTGATAGTGTAAAAGTTTTGTCGAACGCCCCGTTTGTAATTAAGTTTCTACCNACAATAAATGCAGTGTCAAAGTCAATGTCTGTGCAGTCAAGAATATTACCACTGGTAGCAGTTGCGCTAGAGGATGCACCAGTTAACGTTTCTGAACTTTGAAAGATTCCGTCTTCAACTTCAACTATAAGAAACANAGGGCTAATTTTTCTCACTATGCCGATTGCACCGCTAGTGCCTCCTGTTACCCTTTCATTCATGGTAAACGCACCAGATACGGAAGATATTTTTATTTTAGTGGGAAACTTATATTCTGCCCTACCACCAAATAGATTGTACTTTACTAACTCATAGTTATAGGGCCATTGATTGTGTTCATTATTAATATCACGAATAGCTCTATTCACATCTTCTTTAACTGTAGTTTGAATACCACGAGTACCCGATAGTCCTGCTGCAGATTCTGCAATAGTAGTTTCGTTTAAATCAAGTAACACCGCATTTATTATTTCTGCGTAGTTCATTTATTTTGACCCCAAAATTTGTGAAGATAATTCAACACTAAATCAGTTTTTACTTTGATAGCCTTGGCCTGTTCAGAGTTTAGCTTCTGCACAAAGTCACCCACCTCAAATATNTTTTTTAGTATGAATGAACTTTCATATGATATATGAGAAGACATCCAACCTACTACGTTTTGACGAGTTCCTTTTGTAACTTTTTGAACACCGTGAGGGTATATTATGGGAAAGATTACAGCCTCACCAGCCTGTAGTTTTTTACCTATCTGTCCAATAGGAGTTTGTATAATAAACTCGCCACCCTCGTAATCATCATGTAGATTTACGCTCCAGCCATAATCAAAGTAAACGTTGTTTGATTTAGGCAAAGCCCTAAAATTATCTACATGTAAATCGTAATAGTCACCTTCTTTGTATTTATTGTAAAAATTTACTGATACCCTGTTAGGACAATACACACTGTCTATATAAAAAGTATCGTATAAAGCACTTGTTATTCGTTTTTTAACTGAGTCAGGAACTGCAAGGGACTCTGAATTTTGTTTGTTAGTTCCCGTTTTTGTTCCGTCTTGGTAAGTTTTATCTTTAGGAAGATTGTCTAAACAAAACTTAACATCATTATCATCTAATAATTTAAAAAACATCTGTATCTCCTTCAAATCAAATCATAGCAAAAAGAGTGGGGTTTTTAAGGAACCCCACAAAACCTTTAGTACATTACGTACCCGATGAAGTAGTTGCCGCTTCAGTCAGTGGGTTGCGTGAGATATCAACCAAACAAACGTGAATACGGAAACGTGCAGCACTTTCACCAGACGATCCCCCATCAAGGATGAGAGCGTCAATCGTGTCAGCACTTGTTAGGATACGTGCGTTTGAACCTGAAGCACCATTAGCTGCTTCAAGAAAGGGTGTAAATCCAGCAGCGAGTGCATCACCGTCAATAAAACAGTCTACATCACCGCCAGTAAACCCAACGTCCAAAGTAATCTGACTATTACCACGAGCTTCCAATACTTCTAAAGCCCCTGCAACAATCATGCTATCAGCGGGGACATCAACCAATTGGACAACATCACCACCTGTGCCACCATCTGCAGTGTCATGGACCTGAGAGGTGATTACATATGGAGTGGGCATACGAGATGGATGACCTACGGTCCCTCCACCTGAAATAGTACGATCAATAGTCGCCATAATCTATGCCCTCCTATTAGCTATAGTCAACGATGCCAAGGACAAGACTTTCGGGACGAAGAACCTTGCGACCAAAGACATGAAGACCACGTACAACGTCAGCAAAGGAGTCTGGATCACGAATAGCTTCCGTCTTAGCAATCTGAGAAGCAGTTGCTGTGGAAGAAATGTGACCAGCGAGAACAACGTTCTCTCCTGAACCGACACCACTCACAGACACCATGTCCGTAGTTGTCGTAGCATCTGCGGATTGTCGCAGAGCATTTGACTTGTACAGAGTGAAGCCCATGATTTTCTGATTCGTTACAAGACCGTTACGAAGAGGAGATACATCATCGCCAGTTACTTGAACTTCAACGATTTTAGCACCCGCTTTGTAAAGGTTCTCATAAACACGAGGCGGGGCTACAAACCAACGACCCTCTTCTGGCACATCTTGCTCATCAAGCTTTCGTGCCATAAGAGCCATGAGGTTTACAACGTCATCACCCGCATCTGATCCTGCTACTGTTACAGGAGTGCCTGAAGTACCAAGATTGGAATCTGTTTCAACTGTGCCAGAAGCACCTTTGATTCCAGCATTATCAATCATGTTCTGCAGGACATTTTTATCAAAGTTACGCTTTAGAGAAAACGCACCAGAAGAAGTTGACAAAGCCTCAAAGTTTACATGAGACTGTCTTTCTTCTATGTCGTCCACTTTAAACGCAAACGCATTGGCCTGATCTACAGTCAATTGTATNTCATCGTCTGCAAGGTCTTGCGGAGTTACCACAGAACCACGAGTGTAAGATGAAATGGTGATTGTTGGTTCTTTAATGATACGAACCGTGTCACCAAAGTTCTCAATCTCTCCCGCATAATCAGTATTTGTAATATCTTCAACTACTGATGCTCTACGAAAAAATTTAAGAACTTTTTGGCTATAGATTTCGGCCTGAAAATTACCCGAAGGTAGACTACCGTATCCGGCTGCAGTTCCTACTGCCATTTTTCAAGCTCCTTATCCATTAACGATACGTCCCTCTAATCGAGCTTGATCTAGTTCCTTTTCATATTTATCAAACTCGCTAGGTTTTAGACGGCGTATCTCCGAAGTGGTCCACACCTTTTTGTTAGCATTAGCGTTTGTTGCAATGTTTACAGAAGATGTTTTAGTAACAGCCTCTGCAGCCGCTGCATTGCCTTGCTTTCTGGGGCGACCACGTTTACTTTTGCCAATGTCGGCTTTGTACAAATCAAGAACTCGTGAAGCCCACTTAACGTCTGTGCTATTTTTTAGAATACCATCCGCTATGCTAGGTGGCTGCAGTTTGATCCATTCCTTAAACTCTTCAGATTTTTTGACTTCAGGAAAGTCATTGTGCAGGGCAAGCAATTCTTGGTAAGCACTTTTAGCCTTTAGTTTCTCCTCTTGCTGATTAAGGCGAGTTACTTCTGCACGAAGCTCCTCAATCTCTTTTGCAGCACCACGAGTACTTAGGGCCTCAACTACATTATAAACATCAGGATAACTCTCTTTGAAAGATTCGATGTCATCTTCACTAATAGTAGGCTGAGAGCTTTGAGAAATTAAAGCGTCCTTTTCTTCTTTCCACTCATGCAGCTTGGCATCGTAATGTTTCTTAAGATCATCATAACGTTTTTTGTAGTCATGCTCTTCTGTTTTAACTTCAGTCTTTTCTTCCGCTTCAACAGAAATGGTTTCGTCTTGCATAAACGTTGTGTCTTCCTCTAGGGTAGCCTCTTCAGAAACTTCAGGAACATCGTCTTTGTAAACATCTGCTCTGTACGCTCCTCTGTAGGGGCCTAGATTTTCTTGTTCTACTTCTTGTACTTGTTCTACCATTTTTCCTCCTTGCGGGGCCGTGAGACGGGTAGCCGCTTATGTTGGTAGTATCTAACGCAGGGCCGTAAAACGGGTGGCTGCGTATTTGGAAAGCTAATTAGGTCTGTTTGGGTCTTCAAATGTTGAAGCACCCGTAGCTTTTCCAGAATAGGTAAACGGAATACTTTCTATAGCACTCCTAATATCTTCCTCACTGCTATCAAGAGGTATTTCGATAGATGGGGAGGGTTTGTTAAACTCTTTCATTGTTTTTTTAACGTATTTAACATTTTCTTTATCAACAGAACTTCTATGCCAATTTTTAAATATTGTAGCAGGATCTGTTATTTTACCTCTGTCAGTTGAAATAGAAAGACTATAATCTAACAACAAAGGATAAAACTTTTTATGTGTTTCTAAAGGAATATACCCAGGGCCACCTCCTTTTACTAAAGGCCCTATCTCTTTAGTAAGTCTTGGATTATGTTTTCCACCTCTATATATTTTTTTAAACTTCTGCATATTTATATTATCATCAGTTTGCTGTTTAAAATCAGCAACGTATTTTTTAAATTCTGGACTAAATTCTTTTGAATATAGTCGAACTACATCATCAACCAAACCTCCAGTAATTTGATGAGGACCAAAGGCTCCAGACTTGGCTGACCTAGAATGTATATATCTTTTGTCTTCAGGGGTATTTGGCCCTGTTTCTACTTTTTTTATAGAATCTAATATTTTATTAATATTAATTGGACCTCCATTGCTCATTCCAATTCGTTTACCTAAAGCAGCTTGCATAGCAGCTTGTGGTTCTTGAGGTTGTTCTTTTTGTTTTTGTTCTTCTAACTTCTTTTCAGTTTCAGGTTTGCCACGATTATTAATCTTTTCAAGTAATTCATATCCAATTTCTTCAGCAAGCGGTGGAGGTATATAAAACTCTCTATTAGATGCTGCAATAGGAATCTCTCCTTGCACTTGTTGTTGAGGTTGAGTAATAGCAGTCAACTCAACTACTTGACCTGTTCTTTCTTTTAGAGATTTAATGTTAGGCTTCAGTATTCTATTAACAAAATCTCCGTAGCCAAAAAGCTTTAATGCGGCAGCATTGACTATAAAAGATTTCTCCTTTGCATTCATTGGTACATCATCTGCCACCCCAGAATTATCAGCACCTTCTTTTTGAATTGGTCCAGTAGTTGCAACTGGTTCTGTAGGCTGATCTCCAAGTGCCATCATCTCACGAGTGATTGGAGACATTTCGTCAGTTTGAGGTATCTCTTGTTCCGGTTCACTGATCTCTTCAGAAGGCTCTAGCATTGGCTCTGGTTCAGGTAAATCAAAAGTTATTCCAAGGACTTTTGCAAACGCTTGAAGAGTAGTTGGTTCATTATTTTCTATGAGACCTGCTACCATAGCTTTTTCTTCATCCGGTAGAGTTTCAAAGTTTGTCTCAAATTGTTGTTGTGTTATTTCCATTTAAGTTTTCCTGTTAACGTCATGTATCATCAGGATCATCCATGCTAGGATCTTCGTCTGGATCATAGTTCTCAGCACTTTCTATTTCATCTATGTCGTACATTGTTGCTCTATCGGCATTAGGATCAGATGGACCTGTTTGTGACGCATCAGAATCTCCACCACCATAAGCATCACTTAACTGATCTAGATCACTTTGTATTTCACTAGTAGTGAAAGCAGCAGGATCATCTACAGGAACACCAAATTCAGCGTAGTCCTCTAGCATTGATTCTAACTCTGACTGTGTTTTTCCTGTTGTTTCACCAGTGGGAGCATCAGGATCTTCATCAGGAGTACCTAAACCATCGTCAATTGGAGCATAAAGACTTGGTAATCCGGTTTTCTGTTCTTTAAGTTTGCCTTCTACCTGTAAGCTGAGATCCATTGGATCTAAGGCAAGTCCTTGCGATACGTCTGAAGCATCCGCTGGAAATCCTAATTCTGGTGAACTAGGCCCCATCATAGAGTCTATAGCACTAAAGGTTTCTGGATCATAATCTGTTATATCATAATATCCAATGACACCACCACCAAGATCAACTGCAGCCACCTCTTTCGTGCCTAACGACTGAGTTCCTGCCTCTTCTTCAAAATCATCATATCCATACACTCCAGCTTGTTCAGCAGATATCCCTGCACCGTATCTACCAGGAGCAGTCCCTACTGCAACTCCACCTCCTAAATTAGTCCACCCACCTGCTTCTGAAATATCTTGCAAATATTGAAAATCATTTTGATAAGCTTGAGTAGTGCTAAAAGGATTAGTCATACCAAAAATAGTAGGTTTTGTTGCAGCACTAAGAGCTAAACTTCCTCCAGGTATTGTAGATATCGCTGCAGAAACAAATCCAGGAGTAGTAGGGTTACCATAAGGATCAGTAACGTTAAACTGTCTCTCTCCAAATGGACCTGTAAAAGAGGCTGTTACAGGCTGTGTAGTTCCAAACTCAACAAAGTTACCAAAATCCCGAATTGCTTGATTGAAAGTTTCTCCGATAGATCTACCTGCTACATCTTTAGCAAAATCTCTGTTAAATCCATAATCAAATGGATCACCTATTATATCAGGATCAATCCTTCCATCAGGCCCCACTGCACCAAACTCATCAAGATCAGCGATATCATCAAAAAAGTCCCCGCCCTCCGTTGAACTAATAGTGCCAGTTCTCGTAAATCTTTGTGGACTTTCTGCAAAACTTGTGCCTTGAGCAAGCAACCTATCTACATTTGTAAAAGATGCAGGATCTCCGTAATCTACATTTTGAAGCGGTGCGTCTACTGCAGAATAACTTGGTCCCGTAGATGGTTGTGAGAGAGATTGTTTTTTCTTTCTCTTTGGAGAACCAATCTCAGGAACTTCAAGAGGATCAGCACCACCTTTAACGTCAATTACAGACTCTCCTATCTCTTGCATAGGAGTTTCAGTTCTTATTCTAGGAGCAACAGCTTGTGCTCCCGATAAAATTTCCTGTAATTTTTCTGTATTAGTTGCCACTATCTAAATAAACTTTCTGTTGTTCGTTTACTTCATCTTTAAGAGATAGAAGATAATCAACCAGTTGGAGCTTCCCCTGGAGTCTCCGCATCTCTAAGTCCAATTGTTCCTTCATTAGCTGGTCCTGAAGGCTGTTCTTGAGGCCCTGTAGGTGGGCCTTCAGGCTGTCCCATGGGGCCTGGCTGTTGACCAGGGGCAGCAGCGTTTGGCATGTTTCCTTGTTGAGCATTTAGTCCTCTTAGTACATCTGCAAATATTTGTGCATCATTAACATCATTTACAAGTAGATCTGGATCAATGTCTTGTGATATCGCAAGTTCACGCACAAGGTTAGGTATTTTAATAAACGGAGCAAGCATTGGATTACCAATCGTTTGAAGCAATGTCATCAAACGTTGGCTACGAACTTCTTTCTGCATTACTGCAGAAGTGCCTTGTGGTTTTATCTCAAGATCACCTTTTACCTCTGGATGATCTTTATTAAATTGCATGTTCCAAAAGAACATTGACTCTCCCATTGGTTTAAGAAGAAAGTCATCAATGTTTTTAATTACAGTTTTAACACTAAGGTTAGCACCACCAAGAAGCATACTTAAACCTGCAGCGGTGCGTCCTGTGCCAGAAACACCAGTTTGACCATGCATGATGCTAGGTAGTCCTGTCTCTTCATCTGCTAACTGTCTTGCAGCTTGATACATCTGAATATTTTCAGGTGCAGTGTTTGGAAACTTTACTGCATTGATTGCAGTCCCTGTAACACCAGACTGCCTTCTAAATACTTTACCAGGATAAATATCATAGTTCTGTCCTGGCACAAGAGATGCTTCATCAACATCAAAGACTACGTTGCCAGCAAGAGCTAAGTTATCGATAGCCATGCGAATGTGACCATTCATCAACAACTGTGCGTCTTCCATATTTTCAGGGATGCCCACACCAAATAATTGATAAGGGTTAATTTCATAAGGCACAGCAAAAAATGGTATGCGGTAGGGTGTAAATGGATTTAGCACAAGCCTAAGAACCATGTTGCCACATATCCATGCGTTAACTGGCACTTCAGTAAGCTCATCCATATCAATTGGTAGCCCCATCTCATAGGCTAATTTTGCGTCAAGATTTCCCCAATATTCAAGAACTTCAAAGCGATCAGTGCTTTGTTGCACCTCCATGTTTTCATTACGAATGGTATCTTCAAAATACTTGTCATCGTAATTAGGCCCTTTGTCTAAACAAGCACCAACTGTTTCAGGATTAAAATATGGCTTGTCCATTAGGTCACGCATTTGACTTCTGTTGAGCCTATGTCTTTGGACAACATATGAACAATCTTCTACGCTAGTGGCTGCAGGGTCAGGATAAAAGCTCCAACATGAAACAGACTCTAACTTTGGCACTAGCCGTTTGTAAGGCTGATACCCTTCTTCTTGATCCCAATTATGAACAGTCTTTGTTTCATTTAAGGGGCCTTTCATTACTCCAGTGCCAAGAAGAGCGCACTCAAATATTGAATTACGCAAAACATTCGTAGCGTTGTTTTCATGCAATTGATCATGGATTAACTTTTCCATGAGCCTTGCAGTCTCTCGTGCAGGGCTAATCTGAGGTTCCCCTAATCTTGAAGGGCCTTCTGCAAGATTTGCATTTTCATACTTATCTTCAAGACCTCCTAAGAACGTAGCCTCTTTAGCCCCTGGTTTTAACTCACGACCATCCCCAGGAAATCCGTAAGGAGTTTCAGGTTCTTCTTGCTGTTGCTCCTGCCCTGTAGTATTAAGATGAGCAAACTCTGCAACACCTTCAGGTATGGGGCTTGATTCTACTACAATAGGAAACTTTTTATTTGCAAACAGGACATCAACTATCTGACCGTATGCAGCAAGAACTTTTGTTTTTGTAATCTTTAAGAATACTCTGCTTCTTTCAGAATCACGAAACTGTGTGTCACCATCGTATATTCCACGAAAGTTTTTGTATGCTTTTAGCCAACGTTGCTCGTGCTGATAACGACCTGTTTCAGCATCTTCAAATTTTGAACGTACTGTTTGTGCTACGTTGGTAGCAGCCTCATCTACAAAGACTGCACCAATCGCATCTCCTAGTGGCGAATCAGCCATGGGATTTCCTTTTTATTAGTAGTCGCGTTGTTCTGCAAGAGAATCAAAGTTTGCATCTATCATATTGTCACCCTTACGAGGCATGTCAACCTGTAAAGCTTCACGATCAATAGGTCCAATTAGCATTTGATCTAATCCTTCACGATACAAAGAGCCTTCAGCAACTTCTGATAGTTCTCCTTGTTTTTGCATCATTCCCATAATGTAACCAGCATCTTTATTCATAGCTTTCTCCTTATTGCTGTGGTTGCATGGCTCTTTGAAGAGCCTCCATATTATTTCTTAGTCTTTCTGGTAACTCGCCTGATGCTACAGGAGTCGCATCAATTGGCACTATTGCAGCTTCAAGCCCTGCTTCTGCCGCATCAATAAGCCTTTCAACCTCTGATGCAGTGGCCTCTCCTGATTGGTATGCAGCAACTGCTGCAGCTACAGGGCCGAAGAAAGGTAGTGCGTTTTTTCCTATCTTTAGGCCCCCTTTTTTTAAAAATTCTAGTGTACGATTTTTTACTCTTTCATCTTTTTCAATTTGTTTTGCTTCAAGATCTTTAATTACTTTTTCCTGTTCAGTGACAGGTTTAGTCTCAACTTCTTTTTTAGACTTTAACTCTTCTTGTAATTTTTGAGTTGGAGTGCTAAAATCTTCATCTCCTATTGTTGTATAGGTAGGAATCTCACCTATCTTTTGTTGCTTTTCATACTGTTCAGTAGCAAGCCTAGCTGATTCTTGAGCACGAGATTCCTTTGGTTTAGTTTTATCTGTAAGACCTATAAGAGTCTCACCTCCAATAGAATCGGCAAGACTTATTAACTCAGGGCCTTTACTACTTTTAATAACTTCTCTAACGACCTTTTGATTAAATTTATATTTGTAAGGTAATACAACTTTTTCATCTCTTTCTAAATCATCAAAGCCAGCTATACCACGCGCAATATTTTTTTTTCTACCTATAACTGCAGGTTGACCTCCCCTTTCAAGTATGGCGAGTTTTTCTTTTCCCTCAGTGCTTCTTCTATTTAAGCCCTTTTCTTTTATTTCATTTCTAAGTTTGCTAAGATCAGGATCAGCATCCTCAAGAATCCCCATAGAATATAAAGCTTGTTCAACAGCCTCATACTCACCTATGTTTCTTCTAATAGTGGTAATTCCTTGAGGAAAGAGATTTGCTATTTTTGAAGGGAGATCTGTAGTTTTTGCAACCTGTTTACCGTAAGTTGTATTTAACACTCCTCTATCAAGAGATTCTTCTCTTTGTAAATCTCTAAATTTTCTTGATATTCCAGTAATTGCACCTCTAATTGTTGTGTTATTTTTAATAGCGTACAATGCAATTAACTTTAAACCATCTGGAGTATATACTATAGGAGTAGCTTTCTTACCACCTTTATTTACTAAATCTTGTGCCTTTGCAGCAGATATAGGTTTATTAGCAGGTACTATTTCTTTTTTCTTTTTTGCCATTAGTAACCAAACACTGAATCAAACGGCTGTGGTTTTGCCTCTTTAATTTTATTCATCATGTTATTTATAGTGAGATGCCCTCTAGCTCTTGTCATGCACATATAACGTAATGCATCGTAAGCATGATCATCCGCTTTTGTATCTACATCTTCAGGATTAGACTTAGATAGTGGTAATGAAGATAGTGATCTAATAAGGTCAGTGCAAGTAGAAAGTATTTTTATTCTTGGTTCCTTACTTATAGGATCAAGCTGTAATCTACGATGCACTTCCATCTTTCCCGCTAATCTATTACGATCTGATGGAGTAAATCTAGCACCACAACGTATCAAAGTTTCTGCAATGCTAGGGCCTGTGCCTGTTCTATTCCAACATGAAGAATCAAGTACAGAGTGATACATTGGAGGGTCATTCCCTTCCATGTTAACTATAATATTAGCAAGATTTTCTGCAGTCTGGCCTTTACCATAAAACTCTTTATATATCCAAAGAGTGTCATCCCAATCTATCGCACCCCAAAGAACACAGGCTGGTGCAGCATATCCATAGTCAGCGGCTCGTAATCTTAACCAGTTTGTAGGTATTTGAACCTTTGTAGCATCCACAACATGAACACTACGAGAAAACTCTGGGAACGCCGCCCCCTCTGCGACATCCCAATCCCCTTCAAGAAGTCTTCTTCTTTCCACTTCTGGGAGCGACCTTAACATGGCTTCATATTCGCCACTCTGAGCTAGGTAGGGGTTGTCCGTCAACCTTGCTGGAATAAACTTACGAAGAAACAAGGGTTGACCAGCTTTTCCATCGGGTGCTGAGTCAGGCCAAAGTAAAGGCTCACCTGATTCAACATCTGTAGCTGCAAACGGTGTATTTGCAGGAGCGGGATCAATATACATCTTTTTGACCCACCAACCTCCTACACCACCAGGGTTTCCTGTACAACGCATGTAAGCATCAATCTGCTCGTCAGTTGTACGAAGACGAGAACGTAAATACTCCCAAACATAGGGAGTGGGGTAATGTGTTATCTCGTCAATACCTATCCACGTAAAGGCTTGTCCTTGGTATCTCGTAACGTCTTTGTCTTTGTCGAGATATGAGAACCATGCTGTAGCACCTGAAGGGAACTGCCACATTGCCTTTGACTCTCTGAAGATTGCCCCAGGAAAAGCTTTTGGATAAAGCTGTTTGCTTTTGTCAACAAGCTCTGTAAGTTCGTCCAAAGTACGCCTAATGATAAGAGCACGATGATTGGGGTTATCACAGTACCTAAGAAGATCAGCAAGCAAAGCGTAAGACTTACCGCCACCAGCAGCACCGCCATAGAATACATCTCTTTCAGGACTCGCAAGAAAATCTGTTTGTGGTCCTGAATTGGGCTTGAAGACAACATCAGCGTCCTTCTCTATTAGCTCTCTTACTGCTTTTGGAACACTATCAATAGTGTCCTGTTCTAACACCTTTGAACCTTTAGAATTGAAGATTGCGTCTTCAACCTTTTTTAAATTTGTTTCTTTTTTCTTTACAGCTTCTCGTGACTTTTGAACTTTTCTTTCTGCAGACGCTCTTCTCTTCTTAGCAGCGGCAAGACTTCTTTGTGATTGCCTTCTCGCCTTTTCTGCACGAGAAACATTGTAAGATCCCTTTTGCCCTGCTTCAAGCTTGGGCCTTCCTCTACCTCTTTTAACGGGGGCTTCTTCTGTCATTGATTAGCACTCAAAAATATCATAAGCCCTATCGTAAATATTGCTCCCACTAGCAACATAAAAAGAAAAGTTATTGCTACATTTTTTACTATGTTTAGTTTCTTTTTACGTTTTTTTTCTGCTTCTTGTTTTTCTTTTTTTACCTGTAGTCTAGCCTCACGCTCAAACTGTAGAAACATGTTCCAAGAACCTGGTGTTCCATATAACTGCATAAACTCACGAAGTTCTTCTCGTTGCTTTTGCACAGTTTGTACATGAATTAGTCTGTCCATCGCAGACTGAGAAGCATTGCTTCCCATTAAACTTTGTTTATTATTTTCTTCTTGTACTTGTGAGCAACCTCTTGCCCAATCACTTAACTGTTTACTACAATCTGCTACTTGACGACCATTTTGTAGCAGTTGCTTTACTTCTCCAAATGCTTTATTGGCAAGAGCTATGCCACTGATGATAGTTACTGGATCTACCATTACAAATCAATACTTAACTTTGCGAGGTTGACCTCTTTTATTATAGACTTTGCCACCTTTGTTAAACTTTGTAGTAAATCTAGCACCAACACTCTTTCCATATGGACTAACTGCAGCTTCTCCAGTAAGTCTACCAGGGCCTAGTTTCATTCCTCCAGAGACACGACCTGTTTTATATAGAGGATTATATTCTGCACCAAATCCTCCTTGCTCTCCTTCATATTGATAGCTAAACACAGGGCTAATTTTATCTTTTCCAAATCGTTTTGGATCAGGCATTCTTTGAAATTCAGTTGTGAGTCCATCAACTACGTTTATACTTTGTTTTAAAAAGGTATTAAATCCTCTTAGTCCAAGATCAATGCCATCTTTTTTTGCTTGTTTTAAAGCTTCTTTTTCACCCTGTTCTGCAGCGATTCTTGCGTACTCAACTCCTTTGAAAGCAGCAACAACCACTGCTCTTTTTTCTTTTGATGCTCCGGCAAAGTTATCAATTACGTCTCTCTGCATTTGCCTATATTGTTGCTCTGAAAATTGTTTTTGTCTTTCTTCTCTCTGTTTTTCTTTTTGTACAGTTTCGTAATCAGCAGGGCCTAGACCTTTGTAGAGTTCTTTTTCTTTCATTAAAGCAGTCCTGTGAATATTTCTTTTACTGAAATCAAAATATTTGCATCTGAACCTGAAGCGGTCTTGGCTTGTATCTTATCTCCTTTTGATAAATTAATATTAAAATTATCAAGTCTTAAAAAGTCATTACCAGATATTTGTTTATTGTTTACAATTAAAAACTGTGTGGTGCTTGCACCTTCATAATAATACAAAAAAGCATTTATATTACTACTCGTAGTGTTAGTAATTATTACAGATTCTACAAGTGCCTCAAACTGACCTGGGAGCGTGTAAATGTCCACGATAGAGTTTGTAAGAGACTTTGCTACCGACCTTCTTTTTTCTGACATTCGATATTTCTTTTTCTATTAATTTTACCGTTTTGTAAGTTTTTGTGCCATCTGGTTTGTAATGTAATATTGAGTTAGGAAGTATTAAGGGTGATTCTATTATTTCAACTGAAATGGTCTTTGGCATGATCTATAACTACAGCCTCCTGTTTAGCCTTGTTTGGTAATAGGACTACACCATGAAGTGCAGTNACNTTGTGNTCTACAGTTTCCTTCTTACCCAAACCTACCCTGTTTAATATTGACTCTGCAGCTTTAACTTTCAACTCTGCGCGAGGAATATTTCCATCATCGTCCAGTGCGTTTACTAATCCCATGGCAGCTTTCATAGAATTAGCGGCTAACATTTGTTGTGCTGCTTCAATAATCTCAGAGGACAAAGAACGCATAACTCCAGTGCCTGTAGTCTCTGCATAACCAGCTTGTCGCAAAGCTGCTTGATTNTTTCCACCNTTTTCAATGAAAGCNGCAAGNTANGCAGANTGTTTCTCTGTTANCTCTCGCTTTCTTTTCTTTTGTGGAAGAAGATTTGAAACCATTATGCAAAAATCTCTTTTGTACTNTTTGATTTACCAACNTCTANTTCTTGACCATATCTATCATACAATGTAGTGGAGGACTCAGACACTCTTACAACGGGACCGTCCATCGTGTATTTACGTGTTATGTAAGTAAGTTCATCTCCACCAGATTGTATTGTGTGTCGTGTATACACTTCTATAGGAGCCAT
>FUFK010044231.1_pt1 | contig 19098 bp, 2 predicted proteins | sample 1021851 | NCBI WGS metagenome assembly FUFK01 (sample SAMEA51879418, study PRJEB19060) | metagenome
TAGGTCATCAAGGTTACCTGCATAACCAACTGGAACCAACTTGTACATCACCACGATCTTAGACTGGTTGAATGTATTAGCAGCAAGCATGACCTTAATACCACTAGCACTCTTCTCTAGTCTTGCTACCTTAGTAATATAGTTAGCAGCACATTCTCCAGCTATACCTGTTGTTGGAGTAATGTTGTTGTACTGGTTTGCAGTTGTAATAACAGCACACTGAGTCAGATCAATTACAGGACTTAAATGAGATACCTCAGTAGCAAGATTTATTTCCATAGTAAATGACTTAGCACTGTTCATTCTATTAATTTCATTTAACTGGTTAGCAATGATCTTAGTCTCTGGGAAGTAATTCTCCTCAGCAATAGTAATGTCTTGCCATGCAGCATCCTTAGTAAATGATGTCTCTGCAGTCTCGCCAGCTGGATAAGGACCACATGAGGTTCCGCTAGTACCTTTGACTCTAGCAACGATGCTTGTCATTGGTTCTACCTGACTCTGTATCTGTGGTGTAAGAACATCCCAAGGAACGTTTTGTGATACAACCATATTAGGTCCACCACAGTTAATACTCTTACCTGCATTCTTACCAGTAATCTTCAAGTTGTAAGAGTGTGGACTATTAATAGAAATCAATCCACCTGTAGCACTATTGTGAGTTGTATTAATTAAGGTTAATGGGATACCTGCAAGGTTATAGCATTGTACAACTGCATCATCNNCATGTGNTAATCCAGTACCAGAACCTGAAGTTCCTGAATAATTTCTACCAGCAGCATTGATTGTAATAACGTTTCCGCTAATACCTTCATATGCAATTATCTCATCTCCACTACCATCCTCAGCAGTTCCAAGTATCTTAAGGAAACCAAGGTTAGTGTTACTTACAGCACTTCCACCTATTGTTGTATGGAACTGAGATGCATCATCAACAGTCAATGAAAGACCTGTTGTGGTTAAACCTTGTGCCATATTAACAGCAGTATCTGCTACTTCAGAGATTGCTCCACTAAGTTCAACATAGTTGAGATTAGACTGTTGACCATGATTACTATGGAATACTCTTATCTCATCACTACCAGAGGTTGTCTGGAGTGCATTAGACCTTAGATTCAAATATCCACCATTTGCTTCACCTAATTGTGCATTTTCTAGTACAAGTGTACTATTTGCTGCTGTAGATGGAATTGTAAACTCTGCTCTATAGATCTTAAACATAAGATCTTCATATTGAGTAGGAGTCCAAGTAGAAGCGTTTTGAGACTTAAATAAGACACCGATGTATGGTTGTTCCGATATTTTCTCTCCTGCATGTGCAGCATCAATAGCATCTCTACCAAGTAACGATATGAATACCTTATACTGGTTAGAATCCGATGTAAGGACGATTGCATGTTCCTTTCTAAATGGAAGGAATACAGGTGCTTTAAATGTAAATGTAGTTGGTTTAGAAGCATCTGTAGATGTGAATACATCATCAGGATCTTTAACTACTTTNGATAAAGGTAGAATATCCTGTGTTGGAGTTCCATTNTCTACAGTTCTAATATCCANAGCAACAGGTATTTCAGCGTCCTTAGTAAAGAAGAATAAGTCAATCTTAGTTAAGTATACACCACCTTCGAGAACTGAATCTTCAACTAGGAATGTTTGTGCCAATGGGTCACACCATCTAGTCTCTGTTTCAGTAGATACACTTGTGCTAGTCAAAGTTCTAGCATCTTTCATGTCCTCTGATGTCACCTTAGCATTTCTAACTGAGATGATTGTTTCCTGAGTTGTCTGTAATAAACCTGAGGATGTAAATTCTGCTTCACCATTAGAATCTGATACACCAACTACCTTACTATTATCAGCAGTGTCACTTAATCTGAATAGTTTAGTACCAGTTTTAAATTTCTGATTGCCCTCAACATTAGGAGCATCAATAAAGAATGATCCTCTTAATTTACCTTTCTTATCAGTAACTAAGTCTTTATTATTAACCTTAGCAATAGCACCAGATGTTTCACCAACAATATAGTCATTGATCTTAGGTGAACCATAATATGTTCCTTTTGCCTGATCAGCAAGAGACTTAGTATCAATATTAATGAATGCCAAGTTAGACTTGTAATCACTAATAGATGTAATATCTGAACCGTCTAATGGGTTGATTTGGAATCCTTCGTTTGGAGCTGCAACTCTTCCCTTAAATCTAAACTTACCATTTCCTTTAGTAACATGAACGGTCTCACCAATTTGGAATGGAATACTATTTGTCTTTGTATCTGTAGATGGATCTTTCACTAATCCCATGATTTTAGGTGTAACTAATTTCTTGGGAAGTGCAATACCATCAAAGAATGCATAAAACTTAGTTCTTGGTTTTAGTTTTTGGCATACAAACTCAATGTTTCTAGAACGCATAAACTGAATATGCTCCACAGAAACAACTCTACTACCAAGTGACTGCTGTTCGATAACAGGAGTTACTCTATATCTGATACCAGTTCTAGTTTGTTTTGTAGTTGTGGTTGTAGTAGTTGTAATAGTTCTATCTCTTCTTCTCTTATTCTGTCTTCTCCACGAACCAACATCCCTAGTTGTACTGGTTCCTGTCCATGTAGTCTTCCATGAATTCCAGTGTATAGGAGAAAAACCATTCTGATCTGCGTTATATTCTCTAACTGTAGTTAAGAAGTTACCCTCTACTGTAGGTCCTTTAATTGGATTGAGAGATTTTGTATCTACCCAGTTGTCATTTTCAGGATATAGTTCAATATCACCCACATATGTAAAGACGTTAAATGGGTTAACGTTTTCTACAGCAGAAGCGTATGGTTGGTCAATTAATACAGTATCAGTATATGGAAGTGTTATAATTTCATCTGTTTGCTGTACATTAGTACTACTTGTTCCATAAGTTAATGGAACCTGAGTTGTATAGTGAGCAGGTCTCATTTGACCTTCATCAAAATCAACAGAGACTCTGAAATCAGGATGTAATGTGTCAGCAGTAGCAAGACTTGCAAAGTTATCTACAATGAAACCATTCTTATATCTACTAAGACCACTAGCATCTCTAATTTCCATACTTGCTGTTTCACCCTCAAGTAAAGAAAGTTGAGTATAATATTCAAGTGTCTTGATTCTATTCTCAAGAATTTGAATGTCACGGAAGGTAAATCGCTTAAAGTTTGTTTCCTCTATACTAATGTCACTGTCAACATTAAAGACATATGGTTTATATGTTAATGTAGCTAATAACATAGCATCGTCAATGTCATCAGGAGGAGCAGGATTCGTAGCAGGTGCACCCTTGACAACTTGTATAATGTTGTCCTTATTCATGAATACCTTATCAACCCTACCAAGATAGTGCTGCAAACTAAGAATAGTTGTGTCACCTATGCCAGGTAGACCAGTTAAATTACCAGTAAATGCTCTATTATCAAAATCAAGGTACTTAGTAGCACTTAAAGTCCATGGAGAAGCAACAGAACCACCACCAGATAGTCCTGAAGCAACTATTGGTCTAAAGTCAATAACATCTCTAAGTTCTTCATCATCAAATTTTGGTATAATTTTATATTCTGATGTAGCGTATGAATCGACTGTGTAGGGGTTTACTCCAGAAGTAGTAAGGAACCTATCAACTACAACATATAATCTATGTGTTGGTGCTGTATAACCAGCCTTTCTTACAATAGTTGAATAATCATAGTACTGATCTCTTTGTCCATCATCAAGATCATAGTTATCAGTAATATTAGTAGAACCTTTCTTATAAGTACCTGCTTCTATCTGTAGAGTAGCACCTCTTGATGTAGAAAGTGTCTCTCCATCAGTAAACACATCATCATCTACTGGAATGAAATATAAATCATTACTTGTAGTTGATATAATTCTTGCTCTAGATCCTGAAGTATCTCCTGTGATTACATCATCAGTTACCAAAGTACCTAATAAATTTTTATATCTAAATTGTGGAAGAACTGGATCTAACTGACTACTAGATTCAAATATACCCTTGATTTTAAATACATCACCAGTACCTAAGGATATACGATCATCATCAACTCTATAACCAAAACCAGTAGTAGCAGTTGTTAGACCATTAGGACTACCACTTACAGTTGTTTTATCAAGTTTAAGGATTTTCATCCTTTCAGTAGTTTTTGCTTTAGCAGATCGGTTAGAACTGTATACTGTTACAATAACATCAATAGTACCAGAACCACCACCACATAAACCACTTAAAGCAACAGACTGTGTGTTGACTGATGGATTACCTGTAGTAAAGTCACCTTCTTTTAAGATATCACCATCACCTGTACCAGATGTCACACTAACAACGAAATCATCACCATCATCTGCATTCTTTATTAATAGACCTGAACCAACGTCAACTGTAGCAGATCCACTTGATACAGATATACCTGTTACAGCAACCCTAAAATAACCTGCAGGGTTTTGTGTATTGTTGTTATTAGTATTCTTTAATGCTTCAAATCCAAGAGGTGTTAATAGTTTCTTCTTAGCTGCTTCTTTAATTTCTGGACGTGTTCTAATTACTGCACTAGTAAGAGCACCATTAGCAAGTGTAGTAGAACCCAAACGAGTAATATTAAAGTTATAAGCATCAGTTACAGCAGTAACTGTTGCTCTATGATTAGCACCATTATTTGAGAACTCAACAATATCTCCAACTTTTAATTGAGTATCAAAGTTAGAAAGGGTTGATGTTACTGTAGCAGATCCACCAGAATGACCAGATAGAATAGGACCTGAACCAGGTAATGCCACCTTGACATCTAGTACAGAATCAGCAGTACCTGAACCACTACTGAAAGCATATGATTTTACATCAGCAAAACTATAATTTTTAACTCCACTTGCAGCAATAGTACCATGAGTAGCACCACCACTGTTATTGACCTTTAATACCTCACCTGGTACAAATGTACCATTAGTTTGATAAAGATATCCAGTAGTACCAGAACCAGATCTACAGAACCCTGTAGCACCTGATGTTGCACCAATTACCTTTCTACCATTTGTCCAAGTTCCACTACCCGTAAGAGTAATCTTGGTGAATATCTGTACATCAGATAGATATGTTCTATAAATTGTTGATTGGTTGTTAAATGCTCCTGATTCATGATAAAAATTAAGAGCTCTTGCTATACCAATAACAGTACCTGCAGGTGTGCCAGGTGTTGATGTTGCAGCATCTCTAAATTCAATAGTTTCATATAGACTAGGTGCTTGATGTTGGTTTGTCATAAAGACATAGTTACCAAAATCAGATGTTAAAGATTGGTTAGTTACTGTATCAAAAGTTCTTGGTTTATCTACATCCTTATATGATGTGGATAGTCTTTCTGTTCTATACCCAGAAATATATGCAGAACCGCTAGACAATTGAACCGCTATATTTGCTTCGGATGGTGTATTACCATCGGAAGTAGATACATCTGATCCAAATACACCATTATTAAATCCATCATCAAGGTTCTCTCTTGCATCTACAGAGAACTTTTTAACGTAATAATCACCAGATTCCTCTTTTGTTCTAGTTGCAAGAACGTCATTAATGAAACCTAGAGTGCTTCTTTCTACTTTTTTCTGTACTCTACCAGTATTAGTCCTTAAAAGTTCAATAAAATCAGCAGCATTTGGTGCTGTAGTCTCTTTTTTGACTAAAGTTAGGTTAATTTTAAATCTGTCGGCACCTGGTGCTGAGAAATTGGTACTACCAATCGCATTATCGTAGAGAGTTGCGTCTTCGTCCGCAGTAATAATCCTTTCTTCTACTTTTAGACCAACCTTATATGAAGGTGTTGTGCCATATTGGTCTAGAAGTAGAGTTTGTTCTGCTACAGGTACGAAATAACCTCTTACATAATAAGTACCTGCACCTACACTAGCAGTTGAACCTCTACTATTAGAGTTAGAGTTCAATAATTGTGCAATAGGTGTTCCAGATGCAATAGTTGTGGAAGCATAAGTTATATCACTTTCACATGTAAATGTCTCACCATCTGTAAATGTGCTAGTAGTATTATCTGATGCCTTCTCTAAGTAATTAATATAGAATGTAATTTGACTTCTAGTTGATGTAGTAGCACTAACAGAGAATAATATACGTGCACGAACACCTGAAGTTGATCCTTTGATAATTTGATTATCAAGTGCAGTTCTGTATAGTTCTACATCTAAGTTAAGATAAGTATTTTGTATTATGACACAAGGTACATCAGTGTTCAGTGTAATCCCACCAGGAACCACCATAGAACCTTCTTTATAGACACCCGTACCAAACGTGTCAATTTGATTTTGCAGTACACTCTGAAGCGTAGTAAGTTCTCTAGCCTGTACTGGGTAACCAGGCTTAAACAATACTTTTAGGAAGCCCTTACTCTGATCAAAATCGTCGTAGTAAGGAGCTATATTCAGGTTAGTATTCTGTGCCATTTAGAATTCAATTACTACTTTTAGCTCTTCGTTTTGATCCGCAGATCTTGTGATCGGAATCCTATTATCTATATACAACATTTCACCTGAGTTTAATTCAATCTCTTCGTTGGCATAACCAGTAACGAATGAAAGACCTAACTCATATACAGATACACCAATAGTTATCTGTGATAGTGGAACGGATGATGTTCCAAATGTTGCGTCTGGAGTTGCAACATATGATGTTGTACTACCAGTAATCTGATTTGTACCAGAAAACGCAATGATATTGCCATTGACAGTACCGTCAACAGAATCTTGATAATACTTCAAGACTTTAGTTGTAGAATCATAAGATACTACAAATCCTTTTGCCCCTGTAGATGTCTGTGTGATTGTTTCACCAGGTGCGAAGTTTCCACTAGGTGTACCAGTACCAGACTGAGGGAAGATCATTGCCTTAACAGCAGATCTTGTGTTTTGACTACAAACAGTTGTAGTATTATAATCAAATGGGTTTAGTACAAGACCAACCCTTCTATATGACAAATCATTAGGGAAATCAACAAATGCACTAGTAGTTTCTAACTTACTAGTGAACATAAGACGATATGCACCTAATTCTCTAACAGCATCCGCACCGTGACCACCTTGAGGGGGTAGTACAACGTCTAGAGATGCACCAGTACCATTACCAATATTAGTAATGAGTGCAACATCAATAGAAGCGAAACTATATCCAGCACCTGCTTGAGTCACAGTTACTGAAGATACAGCACCAGAAACAACAGAAACTGTACAAAGTGCTTGTGTACCACCGTTAATCTCCCAGTCACCACGAATAGGAATATTGGTATAATCACCATTGTTATAACCTGCACCAGCGTTCTCAATAACAACTGTGTCAATTGAACCTGGGTTTGCAGCAGATGTAACCAAAGTATTAGTCAATACAGGAATAAACTCTGAAGTAACAAACTTTAGAATGTTATCCGCATCAATAGTATAGAGATATTTCCAACGATAAGAATATACGCCAGGACTATCTGATGTTTCAATGATAGTTGTTGATGTACCAGTTGGTTCAACCAATGAAGGTCTACCTCTTGGATAATCTGGATCTTCTCCATTATAAAGACATTTGTAGACATTGAAGTCTGAGTTCATAACATAGAAGTTACTATCATATAATCTAGATGCACCATTTGCAGTAGTCTTAGTTGGTGCATAATCGGGTTTGTACATTGAATATGTACGACCGACTCCACCAGTTGTCTTGGTAGGATCTACCCAGTCAACTCTAGGAACTACTAATGCAGTATCAGAAATATCAACACGCTTAAAGGCAACAGAATCTTGGAATGTTGATCTTGCATACTCAAAACTATCAATAGGCTCACCTGTTGGTGGGATGTCTGACGACCCCCATGTTTTTGCCCTACCGACGAACATGTACACTTTATTTGCGGATTGCAGAGTGTCCCTGAAGCTTTCCGCAGCGTATATTCTAAATTTATCAGTGACTAATGCCATTACCTATAAGCTTTATTGGTTATTTATAACGATCTCAGACGAACTTCTGGAAGAAGACTTACGTTTCCGCTTCCTGAGAATGAGTAAGGTAGTTCGACTGTAAATTGTGCTGCACCTGTTCTAGTAATTTTATAAGAACCATCAATAGAATGATTCGTAGCACCACTAGTAAAATTCAAGTACTGGTACATATTTGTTGTCAAATAATGTGTACTTGCTGTGTTCACGGTACATGTGGTGCCTGATGAACTCCAAGTTCCTGAAAGTGGAGTATGTGCATGAGGAGTAGTTCCAAGATACCCCCTACCACTTGTTGCAACAGTAAGTGTACCAGGTGTTCCTACACTCTTTGCACCATAAAGAATTCTCTCTGCAGTCCAATGATTTTCTGATGTATTATAGAATGGTATAAGAACTTCACCTTCATCTGGGAACCCATATTTTTGTGAAACATCATACCACACCTTAGTTAGATTTATAGTAGTACTGGATGTTGTCATAGCAGTTGTTAGATATGCGTTAGCAAGAACATTAGAATCAGAGATAATTCTATTTCTTTGCTTCCTTTCTAGATCTAATGGGTGTACTGCTATAATAGTTGGAGTAGCTACAAAATTATTACCGCCCTGTAAGTTCTTAATAGCAATTACTTTACCACTACCTTGCTCAATAATAGTTTCAGCAAAGGCACCTTCTCCACCACCACCTTGGAATAATAAGATAGGAGGATTTTCATAGTTAGAACCAGGATTAGTTATATTAACTTGAGTTACTCTACCACTTGTAACTACAGCTTCAAACTCAGCAACAGTAGGTCTTAGACCTGTATATTCATAACTGTCAATAGAAGTAGAACTAGAAACAGTAGCAATTAATCTGTCATTTCCTTCACTCTGAACTTGCATTCTATCACCAGGATCAACAGAGTTATATGTATTGCTAATTAAAACGTCATCAGCAGAACCAGTAAATATAAACGCAGTACATTCAGAACCTGCTCTTGGTGGTTCACTAAACTCAATGATAGATCCTCTCAAGTTATATGCTACCTGAGGTTCTTGGAATATACCATTTAAGAATATCAACAAGTTATTAGATGCAATAACAGATGCGTTATCAGATTCTAAAGAGATTGGTTCATTATCTCTTTTCATAGTAAAGTTCTTCTTACTATTATCAAAGAAAGGTGCAAGATCATCAATAAGTTCTAACTTACCAAAGTAGAACCCATAGAAGTCCATACCTGATAGAGGTGCTTCTGTAAATGTTAATGTACTACCTGTATATGTGTATGCAGCAGTGCTACCTTTAACCTGAAGGGTACTATTCAAGAATATCAAGAAGTTATCCTGTGCGGGTAGTACTTGTGTACTACCGCCTACCTGAGCAGTAAATGTTGTATCAGATCCATCGAATGTTGTAGTAGCAACTTCTACTTGGAAGAATGGATTTGATGATGCTGTTCTAGTAACACTATTGAGGTTTCCAGATCCACCAGCAGTCGTACCAACAGCAGTGGTAACAATACCAAAGAGAGTTGTGATAGTAGAAGCAACTGCGGTACAGTCATTTGTATCATATACATCGTTACCACTATCATTAGTAATTGTAAGATCTTTAATCTGAGATCCTAGAGTCGTTGAGTTAGTTGTAACTGTAATATTACGCATAACTTCCTGACAAATATCTCTAGCAGCATTAAACACTGCTACTGATTCATCCTCTTCACCAGTTAAGTGTACAGTTCCAACATAGAAACTTGCAACATCATATGTGGCATCGTTTCCACCAAACTCTACGTTATCAGCAACAGCATCACATATTAACTTAGTATCACGAATACACTTGACCTTATAAAGATCACCATTGAAACTTGGGTTTGCTGCGAGCATCCTACCATATGCAGTAGTTGCAATAAACTCTAAGTTGTCACGTATAAGTCTTGCAGCATCAGCAACCTTGTTATATGCATATACACCATGTGTAACAATACCCCTTGTAACACTATTTGCATTGGCACTCACAAATGTATGTCTATCACCAGTCTTAATAGCACCCGCATCCGCAGTTACAAACTTATGAGTATAATTACCACCTGTGATAACTGAATTTGATAATGCAGATACAAATGAATGTGCGTCAACATTACTAGAAGGTGTTTTAGTTAGAGTCTTGACACTAATAGTTGTTGCTGTAGTTGCAACGACATTTAATGCAGTGTCATAGAATGGGTCACGCTTCTTCTCAAATGGTGCAATAGTAATGGCATCGCTATCTGCAAGAATGAATGTATGAACAGTAGTGTTTGTAGAAGGAGTAGTATTTAAAACTTGAACATCAAATGTATTAAATGTAACATTTGATACAGGAATAAACTCTTGACTTGCAGGATCCTTCAATGTAATTCCATTTGCAGCACCTGTAACAAATGTATGAGGTGCAATATTTGTTGAAGGAACTACATCTAATACCTTAACAGTGAAGGTGTTAGCAGTCCTCTCAGACACTGTTAACCACTTACCACTAGCATAGTCTCCTGATCTTGGATATGCAGTAGCAGCAGTAGATGCTGCAGTACCAACAGCAACTGTAATAGTAGTAGCAGTCTCAGCAAGGATCGGTAATACTTGTTCGTATGCAGGATCAGTAATTCTTGGGTATGTGTGAGTAGTAGCATTACTATCTTCATCACAAGTAAATGTTAGAGAGTTAGCAGTAATCTTAACAGTATCACTTGTTGTGTAACTATGAGAACCGATTGTCAATTCTACCTGACCATTTGCAGGATTATATGATGCGTTAGTTACAGACTTCTTAGTGTTGCTATCTGTAACCACAGTAACAGCATCTGCTACAGTACCACCAACATATGTGTGTGGGAATGAACCTGCAGTACAACTGAATGATACAGCACCATCATCAAGTTTAATTTTATCACCAGCCTGAATTGCATGGTTGGTAGATGTAGTAACAACCATGAGACCTGTAGTAGGATCATAGGTAGTACCTGAAGCAGCAGTGTATTGTGCCTGTACACCTCTAGGATAAGTTTTAGCTCCTACGCCAGTTGTGCAAGAGAATTGTAATGAATCATCCTTAATCTTAATAAAGTCTCCGTTTGATAATCCATGACCAACCTTAACACCATTTGTAGTTGCACTTACGAATGTATGAGGTACAGCATGACTGATAGCACCTTGCCCACCATTTACATTAACAGTAATGGTAGTAGGTGTGTATGCTTTAATTGGAACGTCAACACCATTAATATAATCATTGCTTGTTCTAGGATATGCCTTAGTCTGAGTAACACCATTATACTCACAACTGAATGATATAGATTCTGTATCAATTCTCACTACGTCAAGATCAGTCAATCCATGAGTACCAACAGTTAGAACCATATCACCAGATGTAGGATCATATGTAGCATCACCTACAGTTAACTGTTTGTTAGTGATTGTCATCACACCTGTAGTAGGATTATAGTTAGCGTTTGATGGTGTTAATTTAGCTAATGGACTGAATAAATGGTTATCTGTGTTTGTTGAAGGTATTACATCTAGAACAGTAACGTCAAATGTATTATTTGTAACATTTGATACCTTTAACCACCTATCATATGGGTAATCTGTAGTGCGTGGATACTGTTTTTTCTTTGTATTACCATCAAGATTGCATGTAAATGTTAGAGATTCTGGTTTAAACTTAACCCAATCATCTGCTACCATACCATGTGACGGTGAAGTAACTGTCATAACCCCATTGTCAGGATTATAGTTAACTGCAGTTACATCAAATCCATCTGTCAATGATCTTGGATAGGATTTCTGAGCAGCAGTTCCTGTAGCACCACCATATCCACAACTAAAGGTTACTGCATTTTCTGCAAGTTTGATACTTGTACCAGATACAATATTATGAGAACCAATCGTTAATTCCATAATACCCGTAGTTGGGTTGTATGTGGCATTTGTAGGGGTGTAATTTACGATAGGTGACTTACCAACGTTTACAGTGATAACGTTGCCTGAAACCGCTTTAACGCCCAATGGAGCTCCGTCTGCAGGATCACCCTTACGAGGATAAGCATGACGTGTTGCTCTGTCATCCATCTCACAAGTATAGATCAATCCATTTCTCTTAATTGTTACAAAATCTCTTGCTTGTTTAATACCAGAACTAGATGCACCAGCAAATGTATGAGTAGTGGTATTTGTTGATGGAATAGTCTCTAAACATTGAATAGTAAATGTATTATTTGTTACATCAAAGATCTCTACAAACTTACCACTGATAGGGTCAGTTGATCTTGGATATGTCTTAGTACCTGAACCATGAGTACATGTAAATGACAATGAATCATCCACAATCCATACTCTGTCACCATTAGACATTCCATGACCATTAACTGTAATAACAACCTTACCATCTGCAGGTGTATAAACAGCACCAGTTGCAGTATGTTCTATTGGAGCAAGTAATGAATGATCGCCAATATCAAGGGTCACATCACCTGTTGCAGCATTGTATGTTGATGCTGAAGGTGTAAATTCTAATCTTTCGTTTCTACCAACGTTTACAGTAAAGGAATCTGTAGTAACACTAGAAATAGTCAACCATGCACCATTTGCAGGATCAGCAAGACGAGGATATGTGTGACTACTAGAGTTATTATCCTTAGAGCATGTGAATGTTAATGAATCAGTAGCAATCTGTACTCTATCTCCCTTAAACATTCCATGAGCAGCAGCAGTAACTATCATGTCACCTGTTGCAGGAATATACTTAACCTTAGTTGGTTGGAATTGATAAGTGCTTAAACCTTGCCATGTATGAGCATCAGTATTAGTAGGAGATGTACCTTGTAAAGCATTAACTGTAATTGTTCCACCTGCTTGATCTGCAGCAGTAATAGGAACATCAAATAGATTACCAATAGGATCTGTAGGACGTGGATATGCTGCAGTTCCACCACCACCATAAGAACAGCTGAATGTTAGGGCGTTATTAGCAATTCTAACTGTATCATTAGTCGTTAGAGTGTGAGCACCAATAGTTAACACCAAATCACCATTAGCAGGTGTATAAGTTGCTGTAGAAGGAACATAGTTATTAGTTAACTGTTCACCTACATCAGATAATCCTAATACATCATCCTCAGTATATCCATTACCTGCTTGATTCAATACTACATTGGTTACCTTATTGCCAGAAACTGTAATATCTGCAGTAGCACCACTACCAGATCCAAGATTATTCTTTAATGGTACATTTGTATACGTGCCATTACTATATCCACTACCAGGTGTTATTGCACCGAATGTCTTAATCTCATCTCCAATAGTATCTAACTGGAAACTAGAGGCATATGATTGACGATCATAGTACATCGCTAGTACAGATGTACCATTAAGCAATGGTCGATTAAATGTTATGATATCATTTGCATATGAGTAATTTTGTGGATTCTGAACAAGACCATTAGCGATAACAAATAGTTGATCCTTATCAGGAGTTTTACCCAATCTAGTAGTCATNGNTGTNCCATTATTANNTACTNTAAATTGAGTATTTGTACCATCAATAAANCATCTNANTGTATGTCCACCACCAGANCCAACANNANTTAAANTAATTGNAGGTCCACCAGGTATATTTCTAANTTCAATAGTATTTGCATCAANNTACNTAACATAATATGCACNACCNTTAGTTAATCCANNAATAGGAGTACCAGTNCTAANATNAGGATAATTTCCTATATTTGGTTCAGGTAATGTAGATGGATTATCAATAGCATCAGTAATGATTTTTGCAAAGGATGTGATAGCACTTGTGACAGTTGCACAACTGTCTGAGGCTACCGTAATACTGAGGTCTTTTACTGGATTTATAGTCGTGTATGTGCCAGTTGGTAGGTTGTTGACTATAGCAAGGTTACAAAGGTCTCTTGCTTTATTAAAGGCATAGATGGTCTCAGTCTCTTCACCTTCAATGTGTAAGATATGATTTGAAGGATTGGTTCTAGTTACAGTAGCAAGACTATCAGTACTAATAGCAGTGGTAACAATATTAAAGAGGGTGTCCATTGCAGCATCAACTGTAGCACAGACAGCAGCATCAAAGGTGACACCAGTATTAGTAATTTGAGTATAACCATGACCTCCTTGAATAGAAATTGCAGTATTGACTATAACATTAGCTGCTAACTCTTTTGCTTTATTAAATGCCCATACTGATTGTGTTTCTTCACCATCTAGATGTACAGTATTAACATATAAATTTGCTGCATCATATACTTCACTATTTGAACCATATTGTAAGTTATAAGCAATTGCTTCAATTACATCAACAATATCATCAATACAGTTCTGATCTCCACCAGGTACACCAGGATAACCAGATGCAATACCAACAGTAGGATCATTTAACATTAAATGAACTGCCTCAGCAGCAATCAAGTTCTTATTGTCTTTAAGAAGATTAGCAGCATCAATATAAGCATTGCCTAGTGGTACAACTGCACCAACATATGCATTCGCAGCAGTTAGTGAGAAGAAGTTACCACCATATCTTAAATCATTTGCCCATGCAGCAACAATTAGTCTTGTGTCTCTAGCACAGGTTGCTGAATTATAATTTAAAGTTGGATATGTAGCATTTAAGAAACCAATAGTTTCTTCTACGATATAATCAATATTTGAGATAATTAGATTTCTAGCATCTTGGAATCTNTCACCACCAGAATTGTAGATNACACGTTGATCATCAATAAGATTATGATTTGTNAGTGTAATTCTATTANNAGANGTATCAACTACANTAGNTGANGATCCATCNAAAGAAANTGATCTATCTGTAATATCATCAATCTTATATGCGATACAAGATAAGATCTTCTGAATNTCTAATAANTGTTTACCNAATACNTGTATCTCAGTTGGAACAGCAGCACTATAGTCAGGTTTACCAAGAGCAAAGTTTTTAATAANAGATAACTTACCAGTATNCCTTAGCAGATGGTTTNGGAATGATATATGTTGTACCGTTAAATGTAGTTCCTAAACTATTTGTTGTTGGAACCCACCAATCAAATGANTTACCAGCATTAAGNTTNAGAGATGATTTAGATCTGAAGGATTTNGTNNNTNCTTGTGATAGTANTTGTGTACCAACNACTTTNAAACCTGCTGGGTGAGCAGCAAACTTAAGTGGGTTTTTCCAGTCATTGATGTTAATAGATGACGATATATCATATGAAAATTCCTGATATCTGTCACTATCATATAGTCTTTGTTCGTTAAGGTCTAAGAAACCAGTTGTCTTCTCCCAGGTAGTTGCTGAAATACTAATAGGAGAAACCTCGAATACAGCATCTGCCCTAGTAAACTCATGAATCTGACCAAAGGCAGCAGTCTCCTCACCAAATACAGGTTCACCTACTACAAACTCACCTTCTACGATCTCTACACTAACAACACGCCCAGAAGCATCCCAGTTCTTAACAAATCCATATGCAGTATATGATGAAGTAGAAGCACCCTGATAGATCCTCTCTCCGACAGAGAAAGTAGCAGGTTTCATAAACGCAGTAATGTTATCCCCTAAGTCTGTTGTTTGTAATGTAAAGTATGTCTGACCTGTTAAAGCATCACCCACAGGTGCACTAGTGAATGATATAGTGTTACCAAGATTAGCATCTGCAAGAGTTGCAGCAAGTCTAATTTGGTTATCTGCTAATGCATTTGCTACAGTAGCAGCAACAGCATAATAAGTTGTATTTTCTGCTAATGGATTTGGGAACTGCCCAGTAAGTTGTTGAAGTGTTACTTTTGTACCTGTTGGTATTTTAGTGTTATATGGGAAGTTAAGAGTACTATTAGATTGCAATCCAACCCATGTGTGAGTTACTCTTGCTTGAACTGTAGGAGCAGCTAAGAAACCTCTACCCTCATTAATAATTTGAACAGATTGTATAACTTCATTTTCTATTTGTGCTCTTGTTTCAAATAAAGATCCACCTCCACCAACAAGAACAATCTCAGGTGTCGATACAAAGTTTGCACCACCATTAGTAATAGTAAAGTAGTCCAGAACCTGAGTTCTTGTAAGTTGAAGGTTATATGTTGTATTAAGTTCTGGTTTTAGAGTTCTATCGTGAGAATAGTTAAATGTGATGTTATCTCCACCAATCTTCAATATCTCACCCATATCAGATGACTTAAGTAATATAGAAGCACCTGAACCTGTTTTTTGAGTAATATTAACTACTGGAGCACTTTGATACTGAATACCACCACTTTCTATATTAATGCTATTAACACCTTCATTAATAATGATAGCGTTAAACTTAGCATTGATTCCATTACCACCAGTAACTTCGATGTTAGGAGCAGAGAGATAACCAGATCCACTGTTTGTAACAGTAATACTATCTACAGAAGCATCTAATAGAGTAGCGATTGTTGCAGGATTAGCATGTGCCAATCCATTAACTGTCACAGTAAAGTCTTCGTTAGATGCACCGCCTGGTATCTTTGTACCATCAAAAGTGATGACATCACCTAATGCATACGCAGTACCACCTGCGGTTACTGTGATAGTTGCTATCCTTCCGTTACCATCTGTGGCAACTGTGAAAGTGGCACCTGTACCATTGACAGGAGCAACACTGGTTTGAGTCACCCCAGTAGTTGTTGTATCTGCGGTATATGTTCCGTTACCTGCTGGTTGAGTTATAGTTGTGATTGTATCTACTGATCCATAGTAAGGATCATCAAATATAATAGATGGAGCAGCTCTATAGTTCGATCCTTGGTTTGTAACAGTCACTTCTGTAAGTGCACCACCACCAGAGACCACAGTTGCCACAGTTGCCTGAATTCCATTTATTGCACTTATAGATGCTTGTGAATCCGCACTATACACATTATTGGTCTCAGCAACCCCAGTAGAGAACATAATGTATCCTTTGTTAGCAGCACCTGTTCTTTCGTTTCTAAGTGGTTTAACTCTTAATACAGATGTAATTGGATTGTAACTAATTACTTGACCTCTAGCAGTCTGGTTTCCTTGAGTTGGTTGTGATATAAGAATTTCATTTGGAATAAAAGTTCCCAGTATACCTGTAAGTGTCAAATCAACATAATCTGGTAATGTAACAACTCCAGTTGGTAAAGATGAGTTATTATACCCAGATCCTTCGTTTGTAACCGATACGTTAGATAATGATCCAGAAATAGTCGCAGTAGCAGTCGCACCAGATCCAGATCTAGTAGATCCACTTAATTTTGGAAGAGATGAGTAATTTCTACCAGGATCACCGATAGTGATTGATGCAATACCTCCAGATGGGTATATTGAGTCTGTAGTGTAAGATACGCCAGTTGTGTACCCACTTTCAGGTGCTACCTTCATTTCGTAGGTAAAACTTGTATCAGTTCTTGAAAATACTTGATGAGTGCCTATTATCGGATCATTAATTGCTGTAAAGTAGTTTCCACTTGTAGATCCTTGAATATCGAAATAATAGAAAATTCCTGGTAAATCATTGACTAAAATCGTAATAGATGTCTGATCTGAAGTAATTGCGTCTCTAACTTCATCAGTAATATTCTTATAAGTGAAAATATCGGTATTTGCGGAATCTAACGTAAATGCAAGTGTTTTTCCAACATTACTGGAATCAGAAGTGTCAAAAGTGTATTTGTGCCCATTAATCAGTTTTAATCTTGGTTCTTTGACATAAACCTCTGCAGCTGTAATTGTAGCAGCTGCAATAGTTGCAAAATTACGTTTTACGGTAAATCTGTTTAATGTATCACTACGAACAACTGTATAGTCTGTTTTATTATATTCAGAAGGTGTGACACCTGAAAGATTGACTATATCGCCTATTTCAAGCTGATGAGCTTTATTAAGATGAATTTGTGCTTCAGTTTCAACTTGGGTCAATGTTATAGTGAAACCCGAACCTCCATTATTACCTATGTTCAAATCTGAAGCAGTAATAGTGTCACCGACGTTATATGCGGTTCCCATCGCTGTAAGTGTTACCGTAGTAACCGAACCACCAGAAACGACGATAGTTGCTTTTCCACCCTTACCAGATCCATTAGTTTCTAGAGGAACTCCAGTATATGTACCATTAAGGTATCCAGAACCACCTGTAATGCTAGACCACCCACCTTGGTACAAATTACCATCTGTACGTTTTCTCAAGTAAGTCCAGTTCATAGAACCATCAGTAAGAGTACCAGATTCATGAGTTGGTGCTGTTGAACTAGATGTACCAGTGGAAGCAAGATAAACTCGGTCTTGAACGTAAATTAGGTCACCTAAACTGTATGCAGTAGTATTTTGATATGGAGCAACAAGTTTCATGCTACGTACATCAGCATAATTAAAATGATACCTACCACCAATAATTTTTGTCTTAATAGTTCTTGTATAGAGGTTATCCACTACACTAATAACCTGTGTATCACCAGCTTGTAGTAAATGATTATCTGCAGTATTAACAGTTGCAAAATACCTGTTTTCACCTGTTACCTCAGACATAGAAACAGAATTAACGGATAAACCCTCAATAGCAGACACTACTGCACTTACACCTTCTCCACCAGTACCAGTATTATCAAATTGAAGTCTATCATTAACTTTATAGTCTTTACCGCCACCTTCAACTAGATATTGGTCAACACCTGCAGATGAATATTTGTTAGTTGCTGAAACTACCATAGAATCAGCACTACCACCTCTAATTACTGGATAGTAACTGAAATACCCAATTCCATCTTCAAGATATGTTAATACTTCACCAGTTTCCATCACAATCAATGTTGTGGTGTCTTCTAGTGCCAAGAAGAAGTCAACTCTGTTATCAAGTTTCTTTCTCTTCGCTACAATGTTATCTGTACCGATAAATGGGGCTTTATACCTAATTGCGTCTTCTGTAAAGTTTTTCTGCAATCCATTACCATCCCAGTTTACAGAATCAGCTTCTGAGTAAAAATTAGGTCCTATAAAGTAAGGAAACTTGGGTTCACCAGCAGAACCTTTGATTGTAGCAAAATATGCATAAACTCCATTTGGATATTCTGGAGTAACGCAAAATCT
>FUFK010416687.1_pt1 | contig 19095 bp, 20 predicted proteins | sample 1021851 | NCBI WGS metagenome assembly FUFK01 (sample SAMEA51879418, study PRJEB19060) | metagenome
AGATGTTCGAATATCGCATTGGCAATTCCAAGATTTCCTTCGGAATTTTCAAAATCTATAGGATTTACTTTATGTGGCATAGCTGAAGAACCTATCTCGCTTTTTTTAATTTTCTGTTTAAAATAATCCATCGAAATATATGTCCATATATCACGATCGAGATCNAGCAGNATNTTATTNATNCGTTTGAANGCATCNAATAANGANGCCGCATGATCATAATGTTCTATCTGTGTAGTNGGGAAGGAGTGNTGAAGCTTCAGTTTCGATTCGACAAANTTCTGTCCAAAAGCTTTCCAGTCGGTATTTGGGTACGCTACTTTGTGAGCGTTGAAATTCCCGGTTGCTCCTCCAAATTTAGCTGCGTGTGGAATATTTTTTAAAAATTTTAGCTGCTCTTTGATTCGAACGACAAAAACCTGAATTTCTTTTCCAAGTCGGGTAGGTGAAGCCGGTTGACCGTGGGTACGAGCCAAGAGTGGAATATCTTTCCATTCTTCAACCAGGGATTCCAGTTTTTTTACAATTTCATCCAGTTCTGGTAGATACACTTCTTCCGTAGCCTCCTTTAAGCTCAGCGGAATCGCCGTGTTGTTGATATCCTGTGAGGTAAGACCGAAATGAATAAATTCCTTCGAATCCTGCATTCCCAGTTTTTCGAATTCCTCTTTCAAGAAATATTCTACTGCTTTCACATCATGATTAGTCACTTTTTCGATTTTCTTGATAGCCTGAGCATCGATCGAAGTGAAATTTTGGTACAGCTCTCTTAGCTTTGGGAAGTGTGCGGAATTTACATCCTGAAGTTGAGGTAAGCCCTCTTCGTACAGTGCTATAAAATATTCTACTTCGACCAGGATACGATAACGTATCAATGCTTCTTCACTAAAGTATGCTGAAAGTTGCTTGGTTTTGGATCTATACCTTCCATCTATTGGAGATACTGCAGAGAGCGATGTCATTTCTTGGTTTTAAAAATTAAAGCATAAAGATACTTCTTCCTGATTGACTAAAAAACAGATGCTACAATTTCCTCAGGATCTTCAAAGCNCGTGATCTATACCCCGGAGTTGAGGTAGAAATATTCTTTTCCAGAAGCGCTTTTAATTCAGTTTCAATCCATTTTTCTTCATTTCTGAGATCATAAATATTCTGCATGGCAAAAACTTTTACTGCAGTTTTATCATCGTTCATGAAATATTGGAAGGAAAGCCGAATTACTTCTTTTTTTTCAGCATGACGAAGATGAATTGAAGAATTACTATGGAAATGTGAATCAACCAGAAAACTGATTATTTTCATAATACATCTTTTGGAAGAGCTATCTGAATACATTTTTCCATTATTAACAATATCAGGAATAAATTCATCCAGTATTTCAACATTATCACGTCCAATTATCTCAATTATCATCCATGCCTTCATTGATAATTCCTGAGGGAGCTTGATGAATTCTATGGTTTGTGGTAAAAGATTATTAGTTAGTACTAATTTTGCAGCATGCTGACGGGAAGCAAGTTTCAAACTGGTGTTTTCCAGAATTTTCTCAACTCTTTGCATTAAGCTAATAATTGTGCTACAAGCTTTGGAATACCTTCCACAGCTTTTTTACTTATTATTTCAAGCGATGCATTTTCACTAATACTTGGTTTAGGATCGATAAAATATACCGGACATTTCTTCGGAATAAAATCTACAAGTCCGGCAGCCGGGTAGACCTGCATGGAAGTACCTACAACAATAAGAATATCTGCCGTCGTGCAATGATCTACCGCCTTTTCAAACATTGGTACGGCTTCACCAAACCAAACAATATGAGGCCTTAGTTGTTTATTATGCTCGCAGAAATCTCCATTTCGAATATCTTTTCTCCAGTCCATGACCAGGTTTTCATCGAAAGTACTTCTGGCTTTTAGCAATTCTCCATGAAGATGTAAAACATTCGAGCTGCCGGCTCGTTCATGTAGGTCATCAACATTTTGCGTAATGATCTGTACTTCATATTTCTTTTCAAGCTCTACTAGAGCATAGTGAGCGGCATTCGGTTCTACGTGAAGAAGTTGTCTTCTCCTTTGATTATAAAAATCCAGCACTAATTCTCGATTATTTTCCCACGCCATTGGTGAGGCAACTTCCATAACGTCATGACCTTCCCATAAACCGTTTTCATCTCTGAAAGTTTTTAAGCCACTTTCAGCACTTATTCCAGCTCCGCTTAANACAACTATTTTCTTCATTTTTTTTAGGTTTCTNACTGATGATGCCAGCTTNANTTTATANAATACAAAGAATATTTAATTAANCATCNAGATAATTGCTCTGTAACTCCAGCTAACTTNGAATTATTCAGTTATTAATTATTGAAAATCAGGTGTTATCAGAAATNATATNGATATCAANGATAAATGANNGCGAAAAGCTCCNAAAAGAGCGCAGTTTTTATAATTTAGTACGGCCATGACNGACCAGAAATTACTTGAANATCTACAGNGATTGTTGACCGATCGAAGGATCGATCTCTTCGAAAAAGTTCTGAATCAAAGAACAGATCATTTTACCGTAGTAGCCCAGGATGTATATCAATTACATAACACCAGTGCAGTGGTTCGTAGTTGTGATGTATTCGGGATCCAGAACTTACATATTATAGAAGAAAACCTGCCCAGGCGAATCGACAAGGAAATTGCCATGGGTGCGCAGAAATGGGTAGATGTGCATCGATATAATACTTCTCGGGAATGTCTGCATGAATTAAGGCAACAGGGCTACCAGATCGTAGCCACCACACCTCATAATGATTCAACGATGCTGGCAGATTTTGATATTACAAAACCTTCCGCCATATTTTTTGGAACAGAACAAAATGGACTTTCAGAAGAAATTCTTAGAGAGGCAGATACAAGCATTAAAATTCCTATGTACGGGTTTACTGAAAGTCTTAATATTTCAGTGTCTGCAGCGATCATACTTCAGTCTCTAAGGGAAAAGCTTGATGTTTCTAATGTAGAATGGCAGTTTTCTGAAGAACGAATGCAGGAGGTCAGACTGGCATGGACAAAGAAAACCATTAAAAATTCAGAGGAGATTATTGAACGTTTCCGTAATCAGTAAATATTCGTAACTTTTAAATCCTAAAGCTGAACAATGACCCTGTTTTTCTACTTAATTATTGCCTTAATTACTTTTTTCGCGTTTCTGCACGCATGGGCTAAAAAAGACTTTGATGTTAGCAGGACTGTGGTAATCAATAAGCCAAGAGAAGAAGTCTATGGTTTTGTTCGTCAGCTGAAAAATCAACCTTTATGGAATCCCTTGTTTCAGCGTGATCCGAATGCAGTATTAAAATATAAAGGACCAGACGGTAAGGAAGGTGCCTCTTTCTACTGGAAAGGGAATAATAAAGTAGGAGAAGGAATACAGAAGATAGTGAAGACCAAGCAGGGTAGGGTTTTTGAAACCAAGATACTTTTTATTAAACCGGTCAAGGTCAATGCTCTTACGTATATAGGTGTTAAGGAACTGGACAGTGAGAAGACCAAAATGGTTTGGGGAACCAGAGGAAACCTTGCATTCCCGCTTACAATCATTAGTATTTTTTATTCTCCTGAAAAAGCTATGGGAAATAACCTGGATCAGGGATTAAAGGAATTGAAACAAATTCTAGAAAATCGCTAATTCTTCTGAAGAACTTTGTATTCTTCGTAACACCCGTTGATTGCATTTAAAATTTGCAGATCATTTGCTGTACGCATAAAATCTTCAGAATAGTTGCAATTATTCAGAATCTCATCAATTTCAGCCCGGTTTACCTGTAATAAAGCCATTAAGGTTTCCCGATCAAATTTATTCCGAAGGAGATCTTTAATATCTTCATCCTTCTTCATCTCCCTGAGTTTCCGCATCTGTTTTGGTCTTGCGCCAAATATATTATAGACAAGATCTGCAGGATTGGAAAGAGAGCGTAATGCCTTAGTAACAGCATTGGGCGACTTGTCACCACCTTCGTATCCAGAGTTTAAACCAGAAATACTATAACGGTAATTATCATATATGGGAATGTTCTTCGCGTCGATTTCGAGGTAACCTGTTAGATTATTGGAAGTAACCGTTACTTCTTCAAGATCAAAACCCAGCTCGGTCATCTTAACCTTAACATTTCCGTACTTAAGCCAGTCATTAGTGACTCGAACTCTAATCGATCTAAATCCCAGGTAAGAGAAATATAATGTATCATTAACGGTTGCCTGAAGTTTGAATTCCCCTTCTTCACCAGTAGTGGAACCTTTAACCTGGTTAAGGTTCACAATATGTACATTTTCAATTGGCTTGTCATTAGCCGCGTTCATTACCGTACCGGCAACAATATCCACTTCCTGTGCAGATAAGATACCTGTGAGTAGAAAAAATAATAGGGGTAAATATGTCTTCATAGCAATCGAGCCTAAAAATAGAAAATCTTCATAAAATAANAGGTGCCAAACTTAAACTAAGTTTGGCACCTTTTATTTTATGCTTTCGATCTTCTTCTTTTTATAGAACTCTCGACATTTTTGTTTCGGCTTCCTTTCCGGTTGCCTTTTTTGTCTCCTCGATCTGAGCTACTACGTCTTTTTCCGAAGCTGCCTTTATCGTTAAAGCTTTTTCCGCCGCCTTTACGACCGCCACCGCCTCTTTCTCGTCTACGACCACCGCCGCCATCAGACTTCTGATCTTTNGTGATCTCTACATTCACATATCTACCATTTTGCTGGTATTCTGTAAATGTTTTGAGAATTAGATCAGCGTGCTTCTCATCTGTATTAAAGAAAGAAAAACTTGCTTTACAGTCTACTTTGAAGATATCATCCCTGTCAAGGTTTAGTTCGCCTGTAAGAAAATCTTTAAGACTTTTCCAGTCATAACCATCTTTCGAACCAACATTAATGAAATATCTTGTATTTCCTTCTGAAACTTCTGGTCTACCTCCCGCAGATTCTGAAGTAAGATCTGGAGCTTTCTGATAATAATTAAAAAAACGAGTAAACTCAACCGAAAAGAATTTTTTGATCAATTCTTCTTTAGTGAAATCCTCCAGAGCTTCATTGATATTTGGAAGATAAGGATCAATATCATGATTGATCTCAGTTTTCTTAATATCATTCGCCAAATGGAATAACTGAATCTTACAGATCTCTTTTCCATCAGGAATTTGTTTTTCTTCAAATTTCTGCTGAATAATCTTTTCAATAGTACGGATCTTACGAACCTCACTTTTGGAAATGATCACCATAGATACACCGCTTTTACCGGCTCTACCTGTTCTACCACTACGGTGAGTATAGGTTTCTATTTCATCTGGCAACTGGTAGTTGATTACGTGAGTAATATCATCTACATCAATTCCACGGGCAGCAACATCTGTAGCTACCAGCATTTGGATTTGTCTGCTTCTGAAGCTCTTCATAACCAGGTCACGTTGATTCTGGCTAAGATCACCGTGCAATGCAGCAGCGTTGTAGCCATCTTCGATCAGTTTTTCAGCAACCTTTTGAGTATCTCTTTTTGTTCTACAGAAAATTACAGAGAAGATATCAGGATTAGCATCTGCCAGCCTTTTTAAAGCATCATATCTATTTCTGTGATTTACCAGGTAGTATTCGTGAGTCACGTTAGACGTTCCCATGTTCTTTGATCCTACCGTTATTTCAACAGGATCTGTCATGAACTTCTTAGCGATCTTTGCAACTTCCTTAGGCATGGTAGCTGAAAATAACCACGTCTTTTTATGTTTTGGAGTGTGTGAAAGGATGCTTTTGATGTCTTCATAGAATCCCATGTTCAGCATCTCATCTGCCTCATCAAGAACACAATAGTTGATAGAAGAGATATCTGCAAGGTTTCTTCTAATCATATCCTGCATTCTCCCTGGAGTTGCAACAATGATTTGAGCTCCTCTTTCAATCGCTCTTGCCTGATCTGTAATACTAGCACCACCGTAAACGGCAACTACATTCAGAGACCTTTTGTATTTACTGTAGTTCTTTAACTCATTGGTGATTTGTAAACATAGTTCACGAGTTGGCGATAAGATTAAAGCCTGAGTTTTTTTAGAATTGGAATCTATTTTCTGGATTAGTGGAAAACCAAAAGCTGCGGTTTTTCCTGTTCCTGTTTGTGCCAAAGAAACCAGGTCGGTTTCCTGAGATAGAAGAATTGGAATTGATTTTTCCTGTACTTCACTAGGGGTTTCGAAACCCATGTCGTTTATGGCCTGTAGCAAATCTGCGTCCAGTCCAAGTGCTTGGAATGCGTTCATTATTTTTTGTAAGTATTCGATTATCGTATGTAAGTGTTACATAAGAAGCGAATCGACATACTTAAACCTAAACTTCCAGTAACACATCCTCACCCTGAGGAATTGCAAGCCGCAAAGATACGTTTAAATCTGAAGCAAACTAATTTATAGTGATTTATTTAAATGNCTGAATATTAAATAGATAAGTAGTCTATGAGTTCCTTAAAAGCTTTTGCACGATGGCTAATACCCGATTTTTCTTCTAGATTCATCTCAGCAAAGGTTTTATCAAATCCTTTTGGTTGAAAAATTGGATCGTATCCGAAACCATTTTCTCCACGTTCTTCCTTGGTGATCGAACCCTCACAAATTCCTGTAAACAGATTTTCGTTATCCTTTAAACTTAATGCAATCACAGTTTTAAACCGTGCCGTACGATCATCACGTTCTTCGAGCTGATTTAATAGCTTTTTGCGATTCGCGGCATCATCCTTTTTTTCACCCGCATATCTGGCAGAATAAACTCCCGGAGCTCCAGCGAGGGATTCCACTTCCAGGCCTGTATCATCAGCAAAGCAGTCGTAACCATAACGACTCCGCACATATTCTGCTTTTATGATCGCATTTGCATCGATCGTGTCGCCGGTTTCTTCAATATCTTCATCGCAGCCAATCTCCTGCAGGCTTAGCAATTCAATATGATCTGGCACTAAAGCCTGTATTTCTTTAAACTTATTCTTATTATGTGTGGCAAAAACTAATTTGATATTATTCATTATCTATGATGGTAAGGTTCGTTCTTTAGTATAGTAAAAGCGCGGTACAATTGTTCAGTAGCGAATAAGCGCACCATTTGATGAGAAAAGGTCATTTTTGAAAGAGATATTTTTCCGTTCGCCCTTGAATATACAGCATCAGAAAAGCCGTAGGGGCCACCTATTACAAAGATCAATCGCTTCAATCCTGTGTTCATTCTCTTCTGAATATATTCTGAAAATGCTACAGAACCATATTGCTTACCATCCTCATCCAACAGTACCAGAAAATCTGAATTCTGAGTTCCGCTCAATATAAGATCACCTTCTTTATTTTTTTGCTGGTTCTCGTCGAGATTCTTGGTTTTCTTAAGGTCCGGGATCACTTCAAGTTCGAATTTGATATAATGCTGAAGTCTTTCAGAATAGATATTTATTAGATCTTCTAGCTCCCTTTTATCGGTTTTCCCGACGCACACTAATTTTATGGTCATCCCGTGATTTTAGTACAGACTTTACTACATTTACAAAAATAAGCAGAGAAAATGATCTCACCGGAACAATTCGAAAAAGAAATAGATTTAATTATTGAAAATGCCATTCGTGAAGATGTAGGAGACGGAGACCATAGTTCTCTTGCCTGTATTCCAGGGTCTGCAAAAGGCAAAGCAAAATTGCTTGTAAAGGATCAGGGCCTTATAGCAGGAGTAAAATTTGCGGAAAAGGTATTTCATCACGTTGATCCAGAATTATCTATCGATCTTAGAATTCAAGACGGACAGAAGATTTCAAAGGGTGACATTGCATTTTATGTAGAAGGTTCTTCGCAGTCCATTCTTAAAGCAGAAAGACTTGTTTTGAATGCTATGCAGCGAATGAGTGCAATCGCAACTAAAACGGCAACTTTCGTTGAAAAATTGGAAGGCACTGGAACTAAGATTCTGGATACTCGTAAAACTACACCGGGAATACGAGCTCTGGAAAAATGGGCAGTTAAGATTGGTGGTGGTGAGAACCACAGATTCGCGCTCTACGATATGATCATGTTGAAGGATAATCATATAGATTTTGCCGGAGGTATTACAAAAGCAATAGATAAAACGAAAGAGTATCTCACTAATAATAATCTCGACTTAAAAATCATCGTGGAAGCCAGAAACATGAACGAGATCAGGGAGATATTAAAGTCAGAAGGGATTTACCGTATTCTCATAGATAATTTCAATTATGAGGAGACTAGAAAAGCCGTGGATCTAATAAATGGTAAATGTTTAACAGAAAGTAGTGGAGGGATCACTTTGGAGACTGCGCGCTCTTATGCAGAATGCGGAGTGGATTATATAAGTAGTGGTGCGCTAACACATTCTGTGTACAATTTAGATCTGAGTTTAAAAGCCGTTTAATAATGGCACCAAAAAAAGCGTTCAACTCCAAATTAAAGGATCTTTCGGCGTGGTGGAAACGCTGGTCGAAAGGGGTTATTTTACCCGGCCTGGATGGATTAACACTTTATAATTTATGGATCATTTATTGGGGAGGGATCGTAAAAGGAACTTTTTCCACCAGGGCCAGTAGCATTGCCTTTAGCTTTTTTATGGCAATCTTTCCTTTTTTGTTATTTGTACTGAATTTGATACCCTACATCACGTTCATTGATGATTTTCAGATAGAATTTCTAGTATTTATGGATTCTCTATTGCCTCCTGAGACTTCAGATTTCTTCGGAACTATTTTCGAGGATATAGCAAGTACACCAAGGGGGGGACTTTTATCTGTGGCATTTATACTTTCAGTATTTTTAATGACTAACGGTGTAAACGCCATTTTCACGGGATTCGAATTTAGTTATCATACCAAGNAAAACAGGTCAATNCCCCGGCAGTATGCTGTTGCTTTGGGTGTTGCGCTTATACTGGCATTGTTGTTGCTTATATCTGTAATAGGTGCTGTGTATACTGCTTATGCTATTGCCGATCTAACAGATCTGGGATTGGTTAGTAAAGAAGGAACAGGAGCACATCTATTGAAATATATTGGATTTGTTATTCTAATTTATACATCTGTGGCGATACTCTATTATTTTGGCACAAAGGAAGCCAGACAGGCAAGGTTCTTTTCTGTAGGCGCAACCTTTACTACCATTCTTATAATTATTGCTACCTTTTTATTCAGTTTATACATTACAAATTTTTCAAATTACAATGAATTATATGGTTCTATTGGAGCTTTATTGATCCTTATGTTCTATATATGGCTCAATTCCAACCTTTTATTACTCGGTTTCGAACTAAATGCTTCATTGATTAAATTGAAAAGGAATTTTAAATAACTTTAAACCAAACTAAACTTACAAACATGAAAAAACTAGCAGTTTTATTTATTGCAATGATGAGCTTCGGCTTAACTTCGGCTCAAACAGAAGTTGGTGGTGTAAAACTTCCAAATTCTGAAACTTACCAGGGGAAAACGCTTCAGCTTAATGGAGCAGGAGTCAGAGAAAAATTATGGATCGACCTTTATGCGGGTGGACTGTACCTTTCTGAAAAATCTTCCAGTGCTGATGCTATAATGTCTTCAGACAAGCCAATGAGCATCAAATTACATATCGTTAGCAAACTAATTAGTAGCGATAAGATGGTAGATGCTGTGAATGAAGGTTTTGAAAGTTCTATGAATGGTAACACTAAGCCACTTGCTGCAGAGATTAAAAAATTCAAAGGTTTCTTTATGGAAGAAATTACTAAGAATGATGTTTTTGACATCGTTTACCTTCCAGGGTCTGGAGTGACCGCCTACAAGAACGATAAAGAACTGGGTACCATTAAAGGGATGGAATTTAAGAAAGCGTTATTTGGAATCTGGCTGTCGAAAAACCCGGCAGATGATGATCTCAAAGATGCCATGTTAGGTAAATAATATGAGGAAGTTTTTATTAGTTCTCTTAATTCTTCAACTATTTGCTCATGATCTTAGCGCACAGGATGTTCTAGGGAAATGGGAGAATAGAAACGAAGAAGGTGTGGTAAATAGCATTATTGAGGTCTATGAGAAAGACGGTAAGATCTACGGAAAGGTAGATCGTATCATGCGCGAAGAAGATAGAGATAGACTTTGTACAAAATGCGAGGGTGATCTCCGAAATAAACCTGTGGAAGGCATGGAAATTATGCAAGGTCTGGTAAAGGATGGTGAAGAATACAGTGATGGAACCATTGTAGATCCTAAAACTGGTAAGGAATACCGTTGTAAGATCTGGATCGATGAAGAAGAGCCCGATGTGTTAAATATTCGTGGATATATCGCTCTATTTTATCAAACCAGAACCTGGCAAAGAGCCGAATAATAAACTACGAGCATAAAGCTGCCTGGAAAGTCAGACTTATTTTCATAGAACTAAAGTTTCTTAATACTTTTGAGTTCTTAGAAAAGTCGCTGTTCAAGCAGCTTTTCGTTATTAATAATAGCAGGTTATATGTCACAATTTGTAGATCTTATTTTACCATTACCACTAGATAACAGATTTACTTATGCTGTCACAAATGAAGAGGCAGAGTTCATCCAGGAAGGAATGCGATTGGCTGTTCCTTTTGGTAAGAACAGGATCTATACAGGAATAGTAGCTAAAATTCATGGAACTCCGCCAGAAGTATATGAGGCCAAACCAATTCACCAGATCATAGATGAAACTCCGCTTCTTACTCATAAACAGTTGAAATTCTGGCGCTGGATCGCTTCCTATTATTTATGTACGGAAGGAGATGTAATGAGAGCAGCCTTACCTGTAGCATTTTTACTCGAAAGCGAAAGTATCGTAAAGCTTTCTTCTGAAGTTAAAATTGAGGATGAAATGCTTACTGATGATGAGTATTTGGTTACTGAAGCTTTGCAAAGGCAGTCTTCTATGAAGATACAGGAGATCGAGCAATTACTTGACAGGAAGAAAGTATTACCTATCATCAATAAACTGGTAGCGAAGAATCTGGTAGAACTCAACCAGGAAATTTATGAGCAGTTCAAGCCAAAGGAAGTTCGTTATGTAAGTCTTAATCCTATCTATGAAGCAGAAGCTGAAATGCATGGCTTGCTGGATGAATTATCCAAGGCACCGAAACAACGTGAGGCTTTGCTAAGCTTTTTCAGTTTAACTGCAAAATCTCGAAAAGCTCTGAAATTAAAGGAACTTTCTAATGAATCTGGAGTTTCTCCTGCCGTAATTAAGGGATTAATTCAGAAGAAAATATTAATTGAAGAATACCGGTCTACAGACAGAATTCAATTCAATTCAGAAATTAGTAACCACGAAATAAACTTCAGCAGTGAGCAACTAAGAGCGTATACGGAGATCACAGAAAATTTCGCTGAAAATAATGTGTGTTTGTTACATGGTGTCACTTCTTCCGGTAAAACAGAGATTTACATTAAACTTATTGAAGCAGCTCTTAAAAAAGGTAAACAGTCATTATATCTATTACCAGAAATTGCACTAACCACTCAGCTTATTAAAAGGTTGCAGAATTACTTTGGTGATAAAGTATTGGTATATCACAGTAAGTATTCGGTAAATGAACGGGTAGAGATATATAAGCATGTAAAAGAAAATAAGGACAAAGGAAAAATCGTGATAGGAGCAAGGTCATGTATTTTCCTGCCATTTCAGGACCTTGGTCTTATTGTAGTAGATGAGGAACATGAAGCTACTTTCAAACAATTTGATCCTGCACCAAGATATCACGCTCGTGATGCGGCGGTGGTTCTGGCCAACATTTTTGAGGCTAATATCATTCTTGGATCAGCCACACCTTCTATAGAATCCTATTTTAATGCTGTTCATAGTAAGTATGCTCTTGTGGAACTTCATAGCAGATTTGGTAATGTATTGATGCCCGAAGTAGAGGTGGTCGATATAAAAACTGCGCATAAGAAAAAGAAAATGACCGGACATTTTTCTGAAAGAATGATTGAAGAAATTAAGTCCAGTCTGAAGGAAAACGAACAAGTAATACTTTTTCAGAATCGCAGAGGTTTTTCACCAATTCTGGAATGTAATACCTGCGGTCATTCTCCGCAATGTCCAAACTGCGACGTTAGCTTAACCTATCATTCGCATAATAACCAGTTGCGATGTCATTACTGCGGTTATCATATTGCAATGCAGCATCAATGTATGGCNTGTGGTAGCAANGAAATTACAACGAAAGGATTTGGAACTGAACAGGTAGAAACTGAACTAAAAGCGCTTTTTCCAAAACATAGTATTGGTAGAATGGACCAGGATACTACCCGTGGAAAATATGCTTATGAAAAGATCATTGAAGCCTTCGAAAATCACGAAACCGATATTCTTATTGGGACTCAAATGCTTAGTAAAGGATTGGATTTTCGAAAGGTGAGCCTGGTTGGGATCATGAATGCAGACAATCTTCTTAATTTCCCAGATTTCCGGGCACATGAACGAAGTTTTCAGTTGATGTTGCAGGTGGCAGGAAGATCGGGCAGAACTAAAAAAAGAGGAAAGGTTTTGATACAGAGCTACAACCCACACCACCAGATCATTCAGCAGGTGTCAACTGGCGCATATAAAAAGATGTATGAGGAACAACTGGAGGATCGCTACCAGTATCAATACCCGCCATTTTATCGTCTCGTACGGTTGACACTAAAAAGCAGGGATTTTTCCAAAACCAATGAAGCTGCAGAGTGGCTGGCGAGAGCATTGGAAAATGTGTTCGATAGATATGTTCTGGGACCTGAATTCCCTCCGGTGGCACGTATTCGTAATGAATATTATAAGAATATTCTTATCAAGATTCCGCAGAAACAAAATCTGGGAAAAACAAAAGCGATAATCACTAGAATTTTAAAATCTTATCAGGCTATCGGCGCATTCAGGTCGGTTAGAGTGATCGTAAACGTAGATCCCCAATAAAAAAGCCACCGGTTAGGATGGCTATATATTATTGGAGTGTTGATTGTTCTTCTTATTGTATAGCACTCAGTGCTTCTACCAGATTGGCTTTCTTATGTCGGCTTAGCGGTAATAATTCTTTATCGATCTCTATATTTTTACTATTATATCTTTCGATCTTATCTAAATTCACGATATAGGATTTGTGAGTACGCAGGAATCTTTCACTGGGAAGTTCTTTTTCAAAAGATTTCATCGTCGCGAGAACTACAAAGTTATCTTTCTCGGTTACGAACTTGACATAATCTCCAAGAGCCTGGATGTACTTCAGCTTATTTAGAAATACTTTGCGATTCTTGAGATTACTTTTTACAAAGATAAAATCATCATCCTCCTGTATTGGAGCCTGATGTTTAAGTTTATAAAGATTTACCGCTTTATTCACTGCATTGTTAAAACGGTCTTTAGTTACTGGTTTGTGAATATAGTCTACGGCATCATAATCAAAAGCCTTGAATGCATACTTGGTCTTGCCGGTCACAAATATAATTTGCGGTTTGTTTGGAAGATTATCAAGTAATTCAAAACCTGAAAGAATTGGCATTTCGATATCTAAAAAGATAAGATCTGTTTCGGTATCCAACAGGCCATTCTTAGTTTCTATAGCATTNTTATATTCGGCAACCAGGCTAAGATTAGGATGGTCNTTTATCAATTTCACGATCGANAACCTTTGCAGGCTCGAATCATCAACAACAGCACATTTAAGTAAAACTTCTTCCACGATAATTAGGTTAGACATTAACAATATTACTCATTATATATAACAAATGCAAGGTGCATATTGTTTATGCTGGTTAAAATTAAAAGTTTTACCTGGAGATTAAGCTTTGAAATATGAATAATAAATTCTATTTTTGCAGCCGATTAAATTTAAAGTAGAATTTTATGAACAACTATGAAACTGTTTTCATCTTGAATCCCGTTTTATCTGATGAGCAGATAAAGGAGACAGTTAAGAAATACGAAGATTTTCTTGTTTCTAAAGGGGCTAAGATGGTAGCTAAAGAAGATTGGGGCCTAAGAAAACTGGCTTATGCAATCCAACACAAGAAGAGTGGTTTTTATCACTTATTTGAATATGAAGCTCCTGGTGAGGTTATCGAACCTTTAGAGTTAGAATTCAGAAGAGACGAACGTATGATGCGTTATTTAACGGTTAAGTTAGATAAACATGCAATCGCTTGGGCTGAGAAGAGAAGAAAACGTAACAAGGAAAAAGCGTAATCATGGCAACATCTATTGAACAACAAGCAAAAGGAAAAAAAGACGGAGAGATCAGGTATCTAACTCCTCTTAATATAGAAACTACCAAAGCGAAAAAATACTGTAGATTNAAAAGATCTGGTATTAAGTACGTTGATTACAAAGATCCAGATTTTCTTATGGGGTTTGTAAACGAGCAGGGTAAATTGTTACCTCGTCGTTTAACAGGTACTTCTTTGAAGTTTCAGAGAAAAGTGGCTACTGCGGTAAAGCGTGCTCGTCACTTAGCACTAATGCCTTACGTAGGTGATTTATTAAAATAAAAAGAGGCAGTTATGGATGTAATACTTAAAAAAGACGTAGACAATCTAGGTTTTAAAGATGATGTTGTGGCTGTTAAAAACGGTTACGGGAGAAATTATCTTATACCTCATGGATACGCTGAACTGGCAACTCCTTCTGCAAGAAAAGTTTTATCTGAAACTTTAAAGCAGCGTGCCTATAAAGAACAAAAGCACATTGACGAAGCTAAGAAACAGGCTGAGAAACTTAACAATATTGAGATCAAGATGACTGCTAAAGCAGGTGCTGGTGACAAGTTGTTTGGTTCTATCACTAATGGTGATCTAGCTGATGCTCTTGCTAAAGAAGGTGTAGAAATTGAGAAAAAATATATTAACATCGCCGGTGGAAACATCAAGCGTTTAGGACAATACGAGGCAACTTTGCGTTTTCATCGTGAAGTAGTTTCAAACCTAAGTTTTGACGTTGTAGGGGAAGCTTAATATTATAATTTTATAGCAAAAAGCCCGCTCATTTATGAGTGGGCTTTTCTTATTTTTACAAAAATGAAATACGCTCGATTAACAAAAGAACAATTTGAAGAGATGCATCAGGAATTCATTAATTTCCTGGCAACTCAGTCTATCACCGGTGAGGAATGGGATAAGATCAAAAAAGAACAGCCAAAGGTTGCGGAAGATGAAATGGATCTGTTTAGCGATCTCGTATGGGAAGGAGTCCTGAATAAGGTTGAATATCTGGAGCATTTTTCACCAAATCAGGTTTTCCTTTTTTATATTTCTGAAGTATCCATCAATCTTATCGCGATTAAGGTAGAAAATGAATCTGTAGATATTACAACCCGGGAAGGTTATCAATGGTTACAAACTAACCTTATGAATGAGATGGTTAATATCTATACCTCTTCAAAAGTTCTTAGTGAGGACAGAAACAAGGATATTTTCGCTTTGATTAAACAGGGAGCAAATATTACAAAAGGTGAACTATACGNTTATTTTAAGAATATTGTAGACAAAGATGCTTAGAACTATTCGTATCNAAGTGATTCTATAGGATCCTGTTTTGCAGCTTTAGCAGCAGGGTAACTGCCTGCGAGTATAGCTACGAATATAGTAATCCCGGTAGCCCATAACATGGCTTTCCATGGTGTGGTGAAATCGAAATCCAGGGAAGACGATACGCCCCAGCCAATAAGAATTCCGAGTAATATACCTAGTAGTCCACCAAGCTGACCAATTACTAAGGTTTCCAGGAAGAACTGCATTGCAATAGTGTTTTTCTTGGCGCCTAGGGCTTTTCTAACTCCAATTTCCCGTGTTCTCTCGGTAACACTTACCAGCATGATATTCATCAAGGCGATGGAAGATCCAAATATGGTAATGATCGAAATGATCCAGGCTGCTATATTCAAAGCGCCAGTGATTTGAAGAATACGATTAATAAGATCATCGCTTCTTTCTATTCCAAAATTGTTGTCTTCTTTTGGGTTTAATCCTCTAATATTTCTGAAGGTGATAATAGCTTCATCCATTGCTGATTCCAGCATTTCCTTATCGTCCACCTTTACGCTCAGGCTGTAATTGATATTTGGCTGAGAAAAGATCGAGCGAGCATGCTGAATAGGGATAAAAACTCTTAGATCCTGATTGTTTCCGAAGGTACTTCCTTTACTTTCCAGAATTCCAATCACTTTGAATTTCGCCCCGCGAATACTAATTGTTTTATTAACGGGATCCATTCCATTAAAAATGCCGTCTTTATAGTCGGCACCAATCACCGCAACATTATTATTATTGTTAATATCGAAAATATTAAACTCTCTTCCTTCTTCAACTTCTAGTCCGGAGTTCTCTAAATAATATTCATTTACCCCGAGAACTGAAATATCCGGATCTGTTTTTTCATTCTGATATTTAATTTCTGCAGATCCNGTTCCCGTAAATGATATAGCAGTTTCAGTAAAAGGAAATTGAAATTTCTCCTTAAACTCTGTCACTTCCCTATAGCTGATTNTTGGATTTACCTTCCGGTCCTCATTGCTTATTCTCTCTCTGAACTCGTAACGTTGCAGGTTAAAAGTATTCGCGCCCATTGAAGCAAAATCCTGACTTATAGTGTTTTCCAGTGCTGCTACAGCACTAAGGATCCCAACTAATGCTGTGATACCAATAGCAATGATGAGAACGGTTAATACAGTTCTTAGTGACTGATTTCTTATGGAACTTAGAGCAATTCTAATATTTTCCCGCAGGAGTGAAAACATGGGCTAACTTTTCGATCTTAACGATTAGACTATAAAATGATAGGATTGTTACTTAAAATATCAAATTTGTTTGGGTTCACTCAAAAATTAAGATATTTGCAGTCCTTTAAAAATCATATTTCAGCTTAGAACTATATGGCACAAAAACCGTCAATTCCAAAAGGTACCAGAGATTTTTCTCCGGAAGAAGTAGCAAAAAGAAACTACATTTTCGATATTATCAAAACTCAATTTAAAAGTTTTGGTTTTCAACCTATCGAAACTCCAAGTTTTGAGAACTCTTCGACCCTAATGGGGAAATATGGTGAAGAAGGAGATCGCCTGATTTTTAAAATACTTAATTCAGGTGATTATCTTAAAAAAGCTGATACGAAAGCTCTGGAATTGAAGGATAGTACAGCATTAACTTCTTCTATAAGCGAGAAAGCATTAAGATATGATCTTACGGTTCCTTTTGCCAGGTACGTGGTTCAACATCAAAATGAGATCGAGTTCCCTTTCAAACGTTACCAGATACAACCAGTTTGGAGAGCAGATCGTCCTCAAAAAGGNAGGTTNAGAGAGTTTTTCCAATGTGATGCAGATGTNGTGGGAAGNGATAGTCTNTGGCAGGAAGTGGAATTCATACAATTGTATGATGCNGTATTTACTCAATTGGGACTGGAAGATGTAAAGATCAAGATCAATAACAGAAAAATCTTATCTGGTTTTGCTGAAGTTATTGGTGAACAGGATCGNCTTATAGATTTTACGGTAGCGCTGGATAAANTNGATAAGATTGGTGAAGCTGGNGTTCGNAAAGAAATGCTNGAAAAAGGTATTTCTGAAAAGGCTATNGAAAAAATATCTCCAATTTTTGATCTCAAGGGTTCTTTTGCCGAAAAGATCTCAGGTTTACAATCTATTCTGAAAAGTTCAGAAACAGGATTGAAAGGTATCGAAGAATTACAATTCATACAGAATGCTGTAGCTGCAATGCCTTTGAAAACCGCTACTCTCGACCTTGATGTGACTCTGGCACGCGGACTCAATTACTACACCGGAGCTATTTTTGAAGTTGCTGCTCCCAAAAAAGTTAAGATGGGAAGCATTGGTGGAGGAGGAAGATATGACGATCTTACCGGAATTTTTGGTTTGAAGAATATGAGCGGAATGGGAATTTCGTTTGGTTTGGATAGAATATANCTTGTCCTTGAAGAATTGGATCTGTTTCCTGAAGCCGTACNNGAGAATACCAAAGTNCTTTTTATAAATTTTGGAGATAAGGAATCCTTATATGCGATGAANTCCATCNGNTCTTTAAGAAANNCCGGAATTACTGCTGAACTTTATCCGGACAGTTCCAAAATGGGNAAACAAATGAAATATGCCGATAAACGAGATATTCCATTTGTNATACTTGCNGGNGAAGAGGAAATNGANNAGCANACNTTTACNCTNAAGCATATGAAATCTGGTGAGCAGGATACACTTCGTTTGGAAGATCTTATCTCNAANCTTTCNTAANNTAATGGTNGCTTGCCGCATTTAAATTTTCCATTTCTTCTTTGGTAAGTTCCATGTTGACAGCTTCTTCGAAACTTTTTAAATGCTCAGCTTTGGTTGCACTTGCAATTGGAGCGGTAATTCCCGGGCGCTGCATGATCCATCTCAAAGCAATTCCTGCCTGAGAAATATTATGATGGTCTGATATATCTTTAAGTGCGTTGATAACTTTTTTACCACGATCGTCGAAATAATCTCCGAGGAACTGTTCACGATCACTTCCTTTTATGTCTTCGATACTTTGATATTTTCCAGAGAGGAATCCGCTGGCTAAGCTGAAATAGGAGGTGACTCCAAGATTATTTTCCTGGCAGATTGTCTGAATTTCCCCTTCAAACTTGCTTCGCTGCATCAAACTATATTCCGGCTGGAAAACCTGATACTTTGGTAAATCATCATTCTTTGAAGCGTCTAAAGACTCCCGTAATCTCTCAGGACTCAAATTTGAAGCTCCAATAAATCTCACCTTTCCCTGCTCAATTAATTTTTGATAGGCCCCCAGGGTTTCTTCTACGGGTGTTTTATTATCATCCCAATGAGTGAAATAAAGGTCGATATGATCTGTTTGTAATCTTCGCAGGCTATCTTCTACCGCATTAAGAACATGTGTTTTGGAAATATTCTTATCGCCACCTTGTTGCATACTGGAGCCTACTTTGGTGGTAATGGTCAATTTATGTCGGTTACCTCTGGACTTCATGTATTTTCCAATAATACTTTCAGATTCACCACCAGAGTTACCTTCAGCCCATCTGGAGTAAACATCTGCAGAATCAATAAGGTC
>FUFK010043873.1_pt1 | contig 19083 bp, 29 predicted proteins | sample 1021851 | NCBI WGS metagenome assembly FUFK01 (sample SAMEA51879418, study PRJEB19060) | metagenome
CTCCTTTCATAAATGAGTTGCCCTGCAACAGCCTGTAACGATGGATGAGCCTGTCCATATTCATCTAGGAATAGGATACCCTCACCCTTGATAGGCAAGTTGCCTAAAAAGGCTCTCAGTTGCTTCCCTTCCTCAATGTAGCATAGACCTCCAAGATCAACCGATTCATATAGACTCAATCGGAAATCGATGAACCCAAACTCATTTTTGTTTGGATCAATCTTATCCACTCTTACAGTCCTCCCATCTGCTAGTTCATAAGTCATCTGACTTACTACAGCAGATTTACCAATACCAGTACCGCCAATGAGTAAAGGTGTATTCCCTCCTCTCAGTACATGGATCATTGTTTCTTTTGCTTGTTTTGGTTTCATTGTGTTTTCTCCTATGTAAATGAAATTATTTTTTACCAATACTGGATAATTTCTTATCCAGTTTCATAGCATCTCAGCTAATCGTCAGTTGGCTCAAAACCTTTCATGAATTTCTTCTTTCAGCCTTTCAACCGCTACATCATTTTGAAGAATTTCTTCTTCAAGTTCCCAAAGATCATCAGCAATAACTTTAATTTCTGTAAGTTGATTGTAAATAACTTTGTCCCCACACTTGAAAGCATCCTCTGATACATAATCTATTTTTTCTCTAAGGTCATATATAAGGCTGTTAAACTTTTTATACAAAGACTCAGGTAAAGGTTTATTCCTCACTACTTTTCCATACATAATTGTCATAATTATTCTCCTATATAAATAAAATTATTGGGGTCATTTGCCTTTGTGTTCCATCATCAGATCATTACAGGCATTAACTAATATATTAGCTAATTCTTCATCTAAAGGAGAAGATAGCCTAACTCCAACCCTTCTTCCCATTAAACGAAAATCATGCTCACCTTCTCCATTCTTCAAAACCTCTAATATGAAAATTTGATGGTCTTTTCCATAAAAGTCTTCATGTTTAGCTATTTTTGTTTTTGGTATTTNNATNTNATGTTTCCATTTTGTTCTCCTATATAAATGAAATTATTGTTTACACTTGCATTGGTCTTTCTCACCAATCGCTGTGACATTGTGACAGCCCCAACAAGTCAAGTTGCCTTGATAGTCGGANNAGTATCTCANTTTGAATTTAGGTTGACCTTTTGCATCATCAATATCGAGGACATCAAAAGAAAGATCACCCCACATTGAAAATAAATACTCAAGTTCTTGCCTTGCAATTACTTGTGCATGATCTTCATTCCTTGCGACCACTTCGCAATTATAAAAAGTTCGATTGTCTCTCCAATCTTCTTGTACTTCTACTCTATATAATGTTTCCATTTTATCTCCTATGTTTGTTTACCAATAGCCAATCTTGCGATTGGCTTTCATAGCATNTCANCTAATCATCAGTTGGCTTAGTTAGAATACATATTCACCTTTTCCTTGATTAGAACCCTAGTCCTATCAGTTATGCTTCTTATACATACAGCATATTCCTCAGGATTGTCTCTAACCAAATTGAGCAAAGTATCTAAATCTTCAGGTATGACATCATTAACGATCTCACCCTTAGACTTATAACCCTTAAACTCTTTTTCAACCATTAAGATTAAGTCTCTAAATGTTTTCATGTGATATTCCTCCCTGTGATGATCCTGTTAATCAGAAAGACATTTGTGTTGCCATCTTCATTGAGCGTATAGCTTCGATTGATGCTAGAGCCATATTTTCTTCCATAGGCAATTTGCTCACCCTTTTGTTGCTTAACCCTAAAATCGAATCCTAGAGTCTCTAACAAGCCATTAAGCCTCTCTCTAGTCGTAGGTGTACCCCACCCACAAAGATTGATGTCGAATTGTGCAATAGGCTGAGAGAGAGAATCAGAAAACAAATTCTGAACATGATGAGAGATTGTATTCCCATGCAGTTTCAAAAGTGTATGTTTGTCTCTCCCTTCCCATGTTCCCTTAGTCCAATAGATCACTACTTGAGTATTGTCCTTTGAGAAAACAANTTTCTCTTNGTCGTAGGGTAAAGGTTGATAGTTTTCGCTATCGTTNTTTATTTCAGCCTTAAAGGCTTCACTTGCTTCTTTAGTAATTTTTCTCATGGTATTTAATCCTCCTTATTTGTGTTAATTACCAATACCCAACCTTACGATTGGGTTTCATAGCATCTCATCTAATCGTCAGTTGGCTCTTTTTGATTGTCCTCATCTTTGGCTAAACTCGAATAGCCTTGAACAGCGATTAAAGTCTTATACTCAATGAGTACATCATTAACCTTTATTCTTGGGCTTTGACCCGCCTCATTAGGTATTCCATGACGATTTGCATTGATACAATGTGTTTGGCTGTAAAAGGGTAAGTCTCTATCACTTACTTCGTGGTTGGGAGCATATTCTTTTAAGCCATTGTCATAAGCATCATAAACCTCTTTAGCAAATTCATCTCTCTCACTTTCAGTTAGAAAGATTATGAGGTCGCAACCGATACCCCTTTGATCATCGTCATAAGTCCAACGAATCTTATTAGAGGCAACGACATTCTCCCAAAAGTATTTAATTGAGAATCTGACTCTTTCATATGATCTATAGCAAAAAGCATATAGATAAGTTTGATTTATATTTTTCCAGTTTTTTTCTGCTTCAGTTAAATTTTTCATGTGTTCTCCTATGTTGAAAAATTAGTTGTTGTATGTGATGACCTTGGGGGTATCGGAATCCGATCAAGAGTCTCTCCCCCATGCATGAAAAGATGACTTATTTGTATTCGATCAATTAGTTTTTCTAATTGCTTGAGGTCTTCATGCTCATCAATCAAATCNTCAGGCTCCTCACCCCTTGCGGATTGTATGAAAGTCATTAGATTCATTCTTTGTTCTAATAGAGCCTGTTCTACTTGCTCTATCTCATCACGATCTAATGTGATTGTGTAAGTTTCCTCAACAACATCTTTCTCGTTTACCTTTACATTTATTTGCATTGTTTTTCTCCTAGGGGTAAAAAAAATATTGATGAAAAGATAATGTCAGTAACATCATCATCAGAAATACCATTCTCTTTGTGTATCTCTTGAACATAATCATCACTAAAACTCCAAGTTGTATTATAAAAGCCAGATTCACCCCTTACGATCAACGATGTCCTATCTTGATCCTCTTGGTTATATAGACACCAGTTATTGACTCCATATAGGTTGTTAAAATGCTTGCTTAAGCTTGATTCTTTTTTCATGTGTTTTCTCCTAAAAGTTAATTTATAGAACCCACTATATACCCTCTATCATCATTTTCAACACTTTATTAGCAATCATTTTGAGATCATTACGGAAGATAAAAGAACCTGTTAATATTCTTTATATGAAAGACGACAAAAAACCCGACCTAAAACTGGTCAAAAAAGAACCCGAATTAACCATTAAGCAGAGAGCCTTTGTGAATGAAATTGTTAAGGGCAAGTTAGGCAGTTACAAAGAGGCTTATGCAAAGGTCTATGATGTGAAACTCACCAAGACTGGAAAGATACCTAAATGGTGTGAGGTAGAGGCATCAAGGCTAGTTTGTAACCCTAAGATAGCAATAAGCATACAAAAGGCTATAGAGCGTAAAGAGAGGAGTGTAATAGCTTCTAGCCTCCGGACAAGAAACTATGTGATAGATCAGCTATACAAAGAGAGCCAAGAGAGTGAATCAGATGCTAGCAGAGTGAGAGCGTTGGAATTACTGGGTAAATCTGTATCCCTGTTCACAGATGTTGTAGAAAGCAAGGAGTCTCGCCCTGTTGATGAGATAGAGAGCGACATAGAGGAAAGGCTATCTGAATTATTAGAGGCTTCTAATAGCGAATAATTAGGCTTTATTTTTTACCGACCTAATACTCAGCCACGATCTCGTTAAGGTTTGCATATTGAAAAACTGACCCCCTATAAATAAAGGGTTTCAGAGGTGCAGATGTTAAGCGTTTTGTATTTAGACCCTTTTACCACCCTATTTTAAGCTCCATCTTTTTTACCCTAACCCCCCCCTACACGCTCTTACCTCCTGCATGACATACATACATAGTGATTCACACATTCATATACCTGTTTTCATAAAGTAGTTGCTTTTTGCTAGCACTTTTTTATAGAACCCCTACCCCCTTTTTTCAGAATGATGGTTTGGGTCCCATACACCCCCCATATTTTTTTGTTGATTTTTTTTGTGAAGGGGTGCATTATTGTAAAATCTGAAGTTTACTGTATCTATTACTACATAGCTATATAGTTACTATGATTATATATTTACTGTACTGGTTAGTTACTATATGGGTTTTATTTTTTTAGTTTCTATATAGGGTTTATTTACTAGATACTATATAGTTCTATGGAGAATTAGATGAATCCTCAAGTAATGTCCAAGATTCAAAGTTTATCCCTTGATGATAAAAGGGAGTTGTTGGGGCTTTTGGAGGAATTGGATGCAGCGAAGAAAAGGGAAGCGTGTCAAGATGATTACCTAACCTTTGTAAAAGAAATGTGGGCTGCTTTCATTCATGGTAAACATCACGAGATTATGGCGGATGCCTTTGAAAGAGTGGCGAGAGGTGAGTTAAAGCGTTTAATTATTAATATGCCCCCTCGTCATACCAAGTCCGAGTTTGCTTCGTACTTATTACCTGCATGGTTCTTAGGACAATACCCCGATAAAAAGATTATTCAAACTGCACACACTGCTGAACTCGCTGTAGGGTTTGGTCGTAAGGTGAGAAACTTAGTTAATAGCAANGACTACAAGCGTATCTTTCCAGATGTTAGCTTGCAATCCGATAGCAAAGCAGCAGGTCGCTGGAACACCAACAAAGGTGGAGAGTATTTTGCGATTGGTGTAGGTGGTGCTGTTACTGGTAAAGGTGCAGACTTATTAATTATTGATGATCCTCATTCCGAGCAAGAGGGAGCGAGTGCGGATGTCAATGTATTTAATCGTACTTATGAGTGGTACACTTCTGGTCCACGCCAGCGTTTACAGCCTAACGGGTCAATCGTGGTCGTTATGACTCGTTGGCATCAAAAAGACTTAACAGGGAAAGTCGTTGATGCGAGTGTTAAAAGAGGTGGTGCAGATCAATGGGAGGTCATAGAGCTTCCAGCAATCCTTCCTTCTGGAAAACCTTTGTGGTCTCAGTTCTGGAGTTTACAAGAATTGGAATCATTGAAAGCAGAACTACCTTCTTCTAAATGGATGGCTCAGTATCAACAAGACCCAACTGCTGAAGAGGGTGCGCTTGTTAAACGGGAATGGTGGAAAGAATGGGAATACCAAGAACCTCCTCAATGTGAATTTATAATTCAATCTTGGGATACCGCATTTTTAAAATCAGAAAGAGCAGACTATTCTGCTTGTACCACTTGGGGAGTGTTCTATCGAGAGAGCGAAGAAGATGGAAGATACGCTCCCCAAATCATTTTATTAGATGCTCACAAAGAGCGTTTAGAGTTTCCAGAGCTAAAGAAAGTGGCTATGGAGAAGTATTCATTTTATAAACCTGATGCATTTATTGTAGAAGCAAAAGCTGCTGGTATGCCATTGATCTTTGAATTAAGACAAATGGGGATACCTGTGCAAGAATATACACCGAGTCGTGGTAACGATAAGATATCAAGAGTTAATGCGGTGTCTGATTTATTTGCATCTGGCGTAGTATGGCATCCTCAAACCCGATGGGCTGAGGAAGTCATAGAAGAATTTGCTGCTTTCCCTAATGCGGAACATGACGATTTAGTTGATAGCAGTACGCAAGCACTGTTAAGATTTAGACAGGGTGGTTTTGTTCCTTTGCTTTCAGATGAAGACGAAGATGAACTAGAACCCAATCGTGTTGCAGATTATTACTAGGAGTTTATATTGGCAATAGAAAGACAACCAGCTACACCTATTGAAGGGCTGATCGAACAAGAGCCAGAAGAAATTAATATCGCTATAGAGAATCCTGATGCAGTTTCCATTGAAACTGAAGATGGTGGAATGATAATTGATTTTGATCCACAAGAAGAAAAACTTTCTTCTGAGTTTGGAGACAATCTTGTTGACCTAATGGATGAAAGAGATTTAGAGCGTATAGGCTTAGAATTGGTTTCAGCTTTCAATATGGATAAAGATTCTCGTAAAGATTGGGAAGATACCTATACCAAAGGTTTAGATCAGTTGGGTTTAAAGATAGAGGAGCGTACTCAGCCGTGGGCTGGGGCTTGTGGTGTTTTTCATCCCATGTTAAGCGAAGCAGTGATTCGTTTTCAATCTCAAGCGATATCCGAAATATTTCCTGCATCTGGTCCAGTCAAAACAAAAATTGTTGGAAAGATAACAGAAGATAAAACAAAACAAGCTCAACGAGTACAGGATTACATGAATTACTTACTGACATATGAGATGTCAGAGTATCGAACTGAAACGGAAAAGCTATTGTTTTCTTTGCCATTAGCAGGTTCAGCATTTAGAAAAGTTTATTATGATCCGAACTTGGGNAGACCAAGTGGGATATTTGTTCCATCAGAAGATGTGGTTGTTAATTATGGTGCAAGTGATTTAGATACTTGTGAAAGAGCAACCCATGTAATGAAGAAATCTTTCAATGATATTAGAAAGATGCAGGTTAATGGTTTCTATAGAGATATCGAAATACCTGATGCAACAGGTAGTTACAGCGATATCATGCAAAAATACAATGAGTTGACTGGTGAGAACCAAGAAGACTCTTACGATCAAAGGCATACTCTTTTAGAGATGCAAGTAAATTTAGACCTTCCGGGATTTGAAGATACTTATGAAGGAGAGAATACTGGAATACGATTACCATATGTAGTAACACTTGATTATGGTAGTTCAACTATTTTAAGTATTCGTAGAAATTATTATGAAGATGATCCTCAGAAACAAAGAAGAAGCCACTTTGTTCATTATCAATATCTTCCGGGAATTGGATTCTATGGCTTTGGATTAATTCATATGATTGGTGGTCTTGCTAAATCAGCCACCAGTTTACTAAGACAATTGGTTGATGCAGGTACATTATCGAATCTTCCGGGTGGTCTAAAAGCCAGAGGGCTTAGAATTAAAGGGGATGATACACCGATTATGCCGGGTGAGTTTAGAGATGTAGATATTCCGGGTGGTGCAATTAGAGACAATATTACTTTCCTTCCGTATAAGGAACCCTCTCCAACACTATATCAACTCCTCCAGAACATTGTTGAAGAGGGCAGAAGGTTTGCAAGCATATCGGATATGAAGGTATCGGATATGAACTCTCAAGCACCTGTGGGTACTACTCTTGCACTACTTGAAAGAAATATGAAAGTGATGAGTGCAGTGCAGTCTAGGCTTCATGCAGCAATGAAAAAAGAATTTGATATTCTTGTTGGTGTTATAAAAGATTTTGGAGAGCCTTCTTATCCATATGAAACAGAAGAAGGTGAAGATATAAAAGCGTCAGATTTTGATAAGAGAGTTGATGTAATTCCAGTATCTGATCCAAATGCTGCAACAATGGCTCAAAGAATTATGCAATATCAAGCTGCATTTCAATTGGCAACAACTGCCCCTGAAATGTATGACTTAAAAGAACTTCATAGGCAGATGTTAGAAGTTCTAGGTATTTCTGATGTTGATGAAATTGTTCCAGACGAAGATGATGTTAAACCTGTTGATCCAGTATCAGCAGTTCAGAATTTAATTAATAATGTTCCTGTTAAAGCATTTGAGTTTCAAGATCACGATGCGCACATTCAAACTGTTGCTGCTGCACAAGATAATCCAGAAGTTCAGATGTTGCTTGAAAAGTCTCCAAATGCACCAGCTATAGTAGCTTCTGCGTCTTCATACATTAACGATCATTTGACTATGAAGTTTAGAGAGCAAGTTTCTCAAGAGATGGGAATTGAGTTGCCACCAATGGGTGAGCCATTGCCATCTGATGTAGAGAAAAGAATTTCTGAATTGGTTGCTGAAGCTGCTTCTAGGGTTACGCAGAAAGCAATACAAGAACAGCAACAACAACAAATTATGGAGCAACAACAAGACCCAATTATACAAGCGAGACTTCAAGAACTTGCAATTAAACAAGCTGAAGTACAAAGGAAAGCAATTGGAGATCAAGCTCGGTTACAACTTGCTGCTCAGAAACAAATATCGCAAGAACAGCTTGAAAAAGAAAAACTTTCTACTGAGAGAGAGATTGCTGGCATACAAATTGGACAAAAAATTGCTAGCGATTTGCTAGAAGAGAAAAAAGCTAGCGATAAGCAAGCAAGAGAAGATTATAGAAAAGGACTTGACATCGGTTTAGAAATGGCTAAAGATAGCGATAAGAATGATTAATGATGTCAAAGAGCTATCTCTTTCTGAATTTTTGCAAAGAAGAATTAGGGAGAATATGAATCAACACGCAGATCATATCTCGACAGGTTCATGCAAAGATTTTGAAGAATACAAAAGGATAACAGGAATCATCGAGGGATTAGCCCTCGCAGAGCGTGAGCTTCTTGATTGGATTGAGGTTCACATTAAAGAAGAATAGGGACTCGACTCCTAAATGTCGTGCAAATTATGACAGAAGAAAAATCTGAAATTAAAAAACCAAAAGAGGTCAAAGACCCAAAGGTTAGCGAAGAAACTAAAAGTCAACTTCCTGATCCTTCTGGATGGAAAATTTTAGTTGCAATGCCACAAGCTGAAGAAAAAACAGAAGGTGGTATCCTTAAAGCTACACAAACAATCAAAGACGAAGAAGTAACAAACATATGTGGATATGTCTTAAAGATGGGTCCAGATTGTTATGCTGACTTAAATCGTTTTCCTACAGGCGCATGGTGCGATATAGGTGATTGGGTTGTATTTAGAGCTTATTCTGGCACTCGTATGAAAATGTATGGACAAGAGTTTCGTTTAATCAACGATGATACTGTTGAGGCAGTAGTTGAAGACCCAACTGGAGTAGTAAGAGCATGAGTGAGCAAACTGTAGAAACATCTATTGAGACAGAGTTTCAACCAAATGAAGATGGTGAGTTGAAGCCACAAACAATGGAAGATAAATTTTTTGGCGTAAAAACTGAAATAAAAAAACCAAAGCAAGAAGATGATGTTTCTGTTGAGGTTATTGACGATACGCCAGAAGAAGATCGCAGACCTCCAAAAGCAGAGACTAAAGAAGAACCTGTCGATGATGAAATAATTGATAAAGAGATTACTGATTACAGCAAAAGGGCTGGTGATCGTATTAATAAAATTAAATACGAATATCACGAAGANAGAAGGGCTAAAGAAGCAGCAGAAAGACAAACAGAAGAAGCTGTTAATGCATTACAAACATTAAGGACAGAGAATCAAAGGCTAATGCAAATGGTTCAAGAAGGCTCTAAAACCCTTACAGAGAGCCAAAAAAATAATGTTGAATGGGCAAAGCGTGATGCACAAGCAAGATTAAAACAGGCTTATGAAAACGATGACGCAGAAGCAATGGCTTTGGCGCAAGAACAATTATCACAAGCTACTGTGGCTGAAAGAGATGCAACTCAATATGAGGCTCATTTGAATCAACAAATTCAGCAACTTTCAGAACAAACACAAAACCAAGTTCAACAACCAGAAATGCAAATCGATAAAGATATGCAAGAGTGGAGTAACAAAAATACTTGGTTTATGAATAACACAAATCCACAACATCAGAGAATGACATCATTCGCTATGTATTTGGATCAAGAGATTAGAGATGAAGGGATAGACCCTGCTGGGAATCCTACCCTTTATTACGATGAAGTTGATAAACGAATGAGAAATCAATTTCCAAGTTTCTTTGGTGTTGAAGTAGAGCAATCTATTTCAGAACCAGTACAAGAAAAAAAGCAACCATCTAATGTGGTTGCGCCTGCAACGAGGAATAGTGGGTCAAACAAAAATCCTCGCAATATACGATTGACTCAAAGCCAAGTAAACCTAGCACGAAAACTTGGAGTAACACCTGAGCAATACGCAAAAGAACTGTTAAAGGAGTAGTAAGTGGAAAATATTAAAGACACTGAAAAATCCATCGAGCAAAATAACGAAGAACAACCTTCGCAACAAGTGCGTACTCCCAGAGGGAGCGATGACCGAGAGGTTACCCAACATACAGAGAGTTGGGATAATCCATCAAATTTACCTAGCCCAAATCCACATCCAGATTGGGTTTATCGGTATATCCGAACAAGTTTGTTAGGAAATGCTGATAATCCTAATGTCTCAAGAAAGTTTAGAGAAGGTTGGATACCATGCAAGGCTGAAGATCATCCTGAGTTACATATACACATGATGGACTACAAATCTGAATGGGCGGATAAAGGCAACATTGAAATTGGTGGGCAATTATTATGCAAGATGCCTAGAGAAAAAGCGGAAGCTAGAGATGACCATTTTAGAAAAATGGCTCAAACTCAAATGGAATCTGTTGATAATGTTTATTTTAAAGACCAAGATTCTAGGATGGCTACCAAACAAGTTTTTGAAAGAAAATCTAAAACAACATTTGGCAGAGAGTCCTAGTTCTTAATTAAATTAAATTTTAACTAGGAGATAACTATGGCTAGTTCAGCGACACCTCATGGTGCCAGACCAGTTAGTTCATTAGTATCTTGTGCATACAATGCAAAAATCACACATTACAAAATTAAAAATGCGTATGGTACATCCATATTCTATGGCGATTTTGTAAAGTGGGCAGACGATAATCCGAATACCACTATCCAAAAGGATACTGGTACTACGGCTTGTACGCCTATTGGTGTGTTTCTTGGATGTGCTTATACTGATCCAACTACAGGTCAATTTACCCCAAATCAATATTTCCCAGCATCGACTGCTGCGGATGATATTGTTGCATATGTTGCATCTGACCCATTTTTGGTCATGCAAATGCAATCTGATGAATCTCTTAACCAAGATGACTTGGGTAAGAATGTTGCAGTTGTGCAAACTGCTGGTTCTACTTCCATTGGAACAAGTAAGAACGCAGTAGATGGTAGTACAGCAGCAACAACCAATACACTTCCTTTGAAGATTGTTGACTTTGTTGATGGTCCAGATAGTGCTATTGGCGATTCTTATACAGATGTACTGGTGATGTTCAATGTTGGGCATCAATTACTTAACACAACAGGCATAGGCTAGGGGGTTAATCATGGCAGCTATTTCAAGAGCTAATGAGCTAAAACAACTCCTTCCGGGCTTAAACGCTTTGTTTGGGGAAGAGTACAACAATTACGAGAACGAGCATGAACAAATTTATGCAACTGAGAACTCTGATCGATCTTTCGAGGAAGAACTCAAGTTGTCCGGATTTGCTGCTGCTCCAGTGAAAGATGAAGGCGCATCAATATCTTACGATACAGCGCAAGAATCTTTTGTGGCTCGTTATACACACGAAACTATTGCTTTAGGATTCAGTGTTACTGAAGAAGCGATGGAGGACAATCTTTATGTTTCTCTATCAGCTAGATACACTAAAGCTCTAGCGAGGGCAATGGCTTACACTAAACAAGTGAAAGCAGCTTACCCACTGAATAACGGCTTCACAAACACCTTTCAATCCGGTGATGGGGTAAACCTATTTACTGCGAGTGGTGATGGAGTAACAGGCGGTGATGGACACCCTCTTGTTTCTGGTGGCAAAAACTCTAACAGACCATCCACAGGTGCTGACTTGAATGAAACATCTCTTGAAGATGCAGTAATTCAAATTAGTAAGTGGACTGATGAAAGAGGACTTAAAATTGCAGCTAGACCAAGAAAGCTGATCGTTCCGACTGATCTTCAGTTTGTTGCTACAAGACTCCTTGAAAGTGAGTACAGAGTAGGAACTGCTGACAATGACATTAATGCTGTTAGAAGCAATGGTGTGATTCCAGAAGGTTATGCAGTCAATCATTATTTGACTGATACAAATGCTTTCTTTATCACGACTGATGTGCCTGATGGCATGAAGCATTTTGTCAGAAGTCCTATGACTACTAGCATGGATGGAGACTTTGATACTGGTAATGTAAGATATAAAGCAAGAGAAAGATATTCCTTTGGAGTATCTGATCCGCTTGGTATCTTTGGTTCACCGGGATCAAGCTAAGACATTTAGGGGAGGCTTCGGCTTCCCCTATTTTTCGTTTCTAGGATTATTTTATTATCTATCAACTGACCTAGCAGACTTTGCCAAGATGATAGATTATTTCTTTTAGGAGAAAAAAATGGCTAACACAACTTTTAATGGACCAGTAAGGTCTGAAAATGGCTTTACAGTCATTTCAAAAAATTCAACAACAGGTGCTATTACTACTGAATTTACTTTAGATGGTGATGGCATGAAAGTTGCACCTGTAGCTTTATCTGATGCAGATACAACACTAACAGCAACAGCTAATGGTGGTCGTACAAATGTAGTTCCAGCTATTACAGGTAATAGAACTCTAACATTACCAAGTCCTGCTGCTGGCGTTTACTTTAAATTTATTTATGGTGGTGCAGCAGAAGAGACAGAAAACCTTATCATTGATACAGGTTCAGATACTAATTTCTTTTTAGGTGGAATCATACATTTAGATTCTAATGCAGATAATGTTTCTGTTTATGCTGATGGTAACTCTAACTCTATATTAACTCTTACAGATTTTGGTTTGTTTGAAATTAATATCTTAGGTAAAGATTCTACAAACTGGTATATCTGGGGCAATCAAGAAGGCGCAGATGCTCCAGCATTTACTGACCAATCTTAATAGGAGTAAATTATGGCTGATGCAGTAACTTCGCAAACCATCATTGATGGTGAAAGAAATTGTGTAATGAAGTTTACAAATGTTAGTGATGGTACTGGTGAATCCGCAGTAGCTAAGGTAGATGTTTCTGCCTTAGCTGCTAATGCAGCAGGTACTTCATGTTCTGAAGTGCGAGTAATGCGGGTAAGTCATGCTATTGTTGGTATGTCAGTACAACTTTTTTTAAACGCAACTTCAAATGTTTTGTTAATGGAACTAGCTGAAAGTAGCAATGGTCATTTAGACTTTTCTCCTTTTGGCGGTATTCCAAACAATGCAGGGAGTGGTAAAGATGGAGATATACTTTTTACCACAAAAGGTCATTCAAGTGGTGATACTTATATGATTACTCTTGAAATGGTAAAAGTTTACGGAGATTAATTATGGCTGATTCTTATATAATTGCAGAGAATGGTGAATTTCCACCACAATATTTTGTAATGAAAAAAGGCGATGATGGTATTTATCAAATCGTTTTTGGACCTGATCCAGATATTGAGGATGCAGAAAGAAAGGTTGCTGAACTATCAGGCTCTACTAAACGAGCAAGAACGAAGAAAGGACATTACAAATCTGATGATCCTAGTACGCCAGATGTAAATGAAGCGTATGTTTCGGGTAAAGCACCTGCTAAGAAGAAGAAAGCACCTGCTAAGAAAAAAACAGTTGCTAAGAAAAAGAAAGCAGTAAAGAAAAAATAATGCTTGATGAGACTCTGTTGATGGAAGAAATCCGTCAATGGAGTCTTAATGTTATCGAAAACCCAATGGAAGATTTTAATGATCTTCCTGCTTGTCCTTTTGCAAAGAACTCTTGGGATCAAAATCGTGTAAAAGTTTTAGTTGGTGAGGGTGGTTTATGGACTGACCTTATTGACTATATTAAAAACTTTGACGATAGTTATGATGTTGTAGTTTATTGTGCTACAGATTATGATGAAATAAGTGCCGAAGATGTAGCAGAAAGGATTGATATATTAAATAAAGAAGCTGTTAAGAAAGACTTATGGGTAATGGGTTCTCATCCTGATACAGTCATAGATCATGCAGCTACACAAGTGAATTTTAATCCATTGTTTGATGATGACTACTATCAAATTTTTGTTCAAAGATTAGGTATTTTAGTTAAAGCATCGAACAGTATTTTAAAAAAGGGGTATTATAAAAACTATAATACAAAAGACTTTCATTCATTAATTACTAAGAGGAAATTGTTATGGCAGGAATGGACAAATCAAAAGTCATGAAGCGTGGCGGTATGAAAACTAAAGTTAAAAAGATGGGCGGTATGAAAACCAAAGTTAAAAAAATGGGTAGAGGTAAAAAAACTTCTATGCAAGGTGGTGTTGAAATGTATCAAGACTATGTTAAACGAATGTTTGGTGGTGGAAAAACCTAAAACTATTTATTATGTCTAGGGCAAAAAAAGATTCTCGTTTAAAACGAGCAGGAGTAAGTGGTTATAATAAACCTAAGAGAACTCCTAATCATCCTAAAAAATCCCATGTTGTTGTTGCTAAGAAAGGCGACAAAGTAAAAACTATTCGTTTTGGACAACAAGGGGTAAAAGGTGCTGGAAAAAATCCTAAAACTAAAAAGGAAAAAGCCAGAAAAAAATCTTACTATGCTAGACATGATGCACAAGATGCTAATCCAGATATATTTAGTGCAAGGCATTGGTCGCACAAAGTAAAATGGTAAGACTAGGAAATAACTATGGCAACCAGTGGAACAACAACATTTAATTTAGATATAGGCGATATATTAGATGAAGCCTATGATTTGTGTGGCATGGAAATGCGAACAGGTTATGACTTTAAAAGTGCTAAAAGAACACTAAATCTTGTTTTTTTAGAATGGCAAAATAAAGGATTAAACTTGTGGGCGGTAGAGCAAAATACACAAACACTTACTGCTGGTACAAGTAGTTATGCATTGCCTAGCAGTGCATTAGATGTTGTTGATGCTTTTATTAGAACAGATGCTGGTAATGTAGATAAACAATTCGATCAAAGGTTAAATAGAATATCTAGGACACAGTACAATCATCAAGCTACAAAACTAAATCAGTCAAAGCCTTCACAATTTTTTGTTGATAAAAATGTTGGTACATCCAATATTGTTTTGTGGTCAACACCAGATAGCGCACAAACATATACTTTAGTTTATGATTATATTGCTAGAGTAGAAGATGCTGGAAATCCTTCTAGTAATAATGCTGATGTACCTACTAGATATTTGCCATGTTTAACTTATGCAATAGCTTATAACATTGCTACTAAACATGATGAGGCTTTACAAAGAGTGCCTTTATTAAAACAAAGATACGATGAGTTGTGGGCAGAAGTTAGCGAAGCAGACAGAGAGAAAGCAACAGTTAAATTTGTACCTGATTTAGTTCAAGGTAGATATTAATATGAGCTATGCAAGAGCATCAAAAGCATTAGGTGAATGTGATAGATGTGGTTTTACTTATAAACTTAATGAACTTCGTTATGAAATAGAAGATCAAGTTAGAAATGGTTTAAGAGTTTGTAAAGAGTGTTTTGATCCAGATCAACCACAACTAAGAGTAGGGGATGTTAATACAAACGATCCTCAATCTTTATTTAACCCAAGAGTAGATAAAGGTGAAGCAGAATCTACATCATACTTTTCTTTTGATCCTATTGGTGGTGGATCAAATGTATTTGGCTCTAGCACTATGGGCTTAAAAATAACAGGAAGTGTAGGAAAATTAACAGTGAGTACAGAATGAGTTGGACATTTACAACATTAAAGTCTGCAATACAAGACTATACACAAAATACTGAAACATCTTTTGTAAATAATCTTACAAACATTGTTGTTCAAGCTGAAAATAGAATCATTAAATCTACTCAGTTACCTAATTTTAGAAAGAATGTAACAGGAAGTTTAACTAGTGGTAATTCATATTTAACTGCACCAACTGATTATTTATATCCTTATTCTTTAGCAGTAATTGATACTGATAGTAATTACAATTATTTATTAAATAAAGATGTTAATTTTATAAGAGAGGCATTTCCTGCTTCTGCTACTACTGGTGTGCCAAAGTATTATGCTCAGTTTGATAATGATAGTTTTATTCTAGGACCAACACCAAATAGTAATTTTACTGTTGAGTTACATTATTTTTATGTGCCACAATCAATAACTGCTTCATCTGATGGTACATCGTGGCTTGGAACAAATGCGCCAGAGCCATTGTTATATGCTAGTTTAGTTGAGGCTTATACATATATGAAAGGTGAACCCGATGTTCTTGCTGTTTATGAAACTAGATTTAAAGAGGGTTTATCAAGATTAACATTGCAGTCAGATGACTATAATAGGAAGGATGCATACAGGAGTGGACAAAGAAGAATTGACATATAAAAAAACACCCATAGAAAATTTGCAAGGTAAAAATATTGCAATTGTAGCTATGGGTCAAAGTCAAATAGATTTTCATCTTTCACAAACACATAGCGTTGAATTTGATGAGATTTGGGCAGTCAATGCAATGATAGGGGTTTTACCTAATATAGACAGAGCTTTTATATTAGACCCTATGAGCAGATTTTTAGATACTGAAGATGCTGGAAGCATGACAAGCATGATGAGGAAAAAATTACCTGTATGTAATTTTCCTATATACACTTGCAAATTAGACAAAAGAGTTCCTTCTGCTAAAGAGTATCCTTTAGAAAAAATAGTTGGTGATTTAGGATGCGCTTATTTTAATAATACTATTGCTTATGCAATTGCATTTGCTTTGTGGTCAAAAGTTAAAAGTATGTCCATATTTGGAGTTGATTTTACTTATAGTAAAAATATGCATTTTGCTGAAGCAGGTAGAGCTTGTGTTGAGTTTTGGCTTTCTAAATCTTTAGATGCTGGAATTAAAATTTCAATTGCACCTAGATCAACATTGTTAGACACTGATATAAATTTTAAAGATAAACTTTATGGATATCATAGATTAGATGATCCTAAAGTTACTTATCAAAATGGGTCTGGCATTAAGGTTTGTAATTTTTCAGAAGTTAAAATTGAAGAAAATAGTAAACCAGTTGGGAAAATTGATAGGAATGATATAAATTTAAATCCACCAGAACCAAATAAATACTGATGCAAACAGATAAATTTGAAATATCTATAGGAAATTTAGGAGTTAAGACAACTAAAAATAGAGGTCATACTCCAGAAGAAGTTGCTGAAATGGCGACTGAAAAAATTATTTCGGTAAGTGATACAGCACCACCGCAAATTAAAGCACAAGCACACGCTTTTAAAAATGTGTGTTACAAAATCATTGCTTATTATATGCATGAGGCGATTAAAAACCATATGTGTACTATAGGGAATCAATTAGAACAGCAAGGTCATAAAGACTTAGCTGAAATTATTCGGAGGCTATAATGGCTATAACACAAGCAATGTGTACTTCTTTTAAGAAAGAACTTCTTGAAGGNACNCANAANTTTAAAGCNACTGGAGGTAATACCTTTAAGCTTGCTTTATNTACNAGCTCTGCGACTATGAGTGCTGCTACTACAGCCTATAGNACANGNCAAGAAGCATCAGGAACAAACTATACTGCNGGNGGAGCAGCTTTAACAAATGTCAACCCTACATCATCAGGAACAACTGCGTTTACTGATTTTGCTGATTTGACTTTTGGAACAGCTACTGTCACTGCAAGAGGTTGTATGATTTATAATGATACAGCTACTGGCGATCCAGCAGTTGCCGTTTTTGATTTCGGTGGAGACAAAACAAGCACAGCAGGTAGTTTTACAATATCTTTCCCAACTGCAGACGCAAGTAACGCTGTTATCAGAATAGCGTAAGGACAGCTAATGGCTGTCGGTTGGGGTCGTTCCACATGGGGTTCTGGCGCATGGGGTCAGCCTCACAATATGACTGTAAGCCTCACGGGGCTTGCGGGAACTACTGCATTAGGAACAGAAACTGTTAGTTGTGATGCTAATGTTGCAGAAACAGGCGTTGCAGCTACAGGTGGTATCGGCAGTCTAACTGTAACAGGTNTTGCAAATGTTACAGAAACAGGAGTAGCTGGAACAAGCGCACTAGGATCATTAAGCATATCTGCTGATGCGAATGTTAGCGAAACAGGGGTATCAGCAACAGGAGCAGTAGATAGTTTGACTGTTACAGGTATAGCTAATCTTTCTGTAACTGGAGTAGTTGGCACAAGTGCTTTAGGTGGCGAATCAGTAAGTGGTGATGCCAATGTTAGCGAAACAGGAGTAGCTGGTACTGGTGCTGTTGGCACAGTTGTTGCAAATGGTGTAGCAATTGTAGGTGTTAGCGGTGCTGCTTCAACAATATCACAAGGTGAGGAAACAGTTACTTGTGATGCAAATGTTTATCCGACAGGAATAGCTGCTACAAGTGCATTAGGTACATTAAGTCTTGTAACAAATAATATTATTTCTGTTACTCAAAGTACTAGCACAGGACAAATTGGTGATCTTGTTACTCAAGGAAATGCAATAATTTCCCTTATAGGCGTAGAGGGAACAGGACAAATAACACAATTACTTGTTTGGGGATTAGTTGACGATTCACAAACACCAAATTATAGTGATGTTTCAACATCTCAAACACCAAATTATTCATCTGTTGATGATTCACAAAATGTTGATTGGGATGATGTAGCAGCTTAATTGCTAAATTAAAGAGGAAAAAGAATGGCAACTTATGTAAATGATCTAAGATTAAAAGAAATCGCTACAGGCGATGAGTCAGGTACTTGGGGAACGAGTACCAATACAAATTTAGAATTAATTGCAGAAGCATGGGGTTCTGGCTCAGAAGCCATTACTGGAACTTCGCACACAATTACAATGGCAGATGGTGCTGCTGATGCAGCTAGAGCCTTTGCTCTAACGCTGACAGGATCAATTACTGCAACGAATACAGTTACCTTAGCACCCAACACAGTCAGTAAGACTTGGGTGATTCAAAACAACGCAGGTTATCAAGTAACCATATCTCAAGGCACAGGCGCAAATGTTGTCATTCCGAATGGCGGAATCAAGATGATTGTTACAGATGGTGCTGGATCAGGCGCAGCAGTCACCGATGTACTCGATCTAACAGGCGGTACAGGCAATGTCGGTCTAGGTTCTGGCGCACTCGGTACAGCCATGACCACAGGAACAAATAATATTGCCGTAGGGGAGAACGCTCTTGATGCATTTACAACGGGATCGGACAATGTGGCAGTGGGCGATGCTGCTGGTAGTTCAATAAC
>FUFK010069826.1_pt1 | contig 19080 bp, 28 predicted proteins | sample 1021851 | NCBI WGS metagenome assembly FUFK01 (sample SAMEA51879418, study PRJEB19060) | metagenome
TGTATAGGATTCTTAATAAAATCGCGGTTTCAGCCAATAAATACTTCAATTATGCGATAAATGGCATAGAAACGGCTCAAATTATCCATTATAAGGCGCCTAGTAACGGCTATGGCTATCATATTGACATAGGACCCGAGGGCACAGCTGCAAATCGTAAGATCAGTATGACACTATCTTTAAATGAAGAGTACGAGGGCGGCGAATTATGCTTTAGAACAGGCGACAATGCTAGCTGTACGCGGCCGAAGATGGGTGAGATAGTCGCTTTTAGCTCATTTATCTCGCACCAGGTAAAACCAGTGACTAAAGGCGACCGTTATGTGGTCGTAGCTTGGTTTACTGGACCGCCTTTTAAGTAAATCTGCATCTATGCAGCGCTATTAGAGCTGCTAACGCTTCATCACTTAAATACCGCAAGTGAGCTGGTATTTTTCTTCTATCTATTTTCATTCTACCTCCATGTTCGCAAATATGTGTTTGATTACTTCAACAGTCCAACCGTTGCCAAGCATCTTATATCTTTGCGTGTTTGATACATAATCTGTGTAATTGTCTGGTACTGTCTGCAACCTTTCGCACTCTAAAGGTGTTAGCTTACGCCAAGTAAGATCTTCTTGTTTCACACCAGTAGCTGAAAACTTACCACCCTTGCTTGTATCATTTTCAAAGTTTGCTCGTGAAGATTTGTAATAACTAGCTTTTATTGTGTTTGATTTATTTGGTAATTCATTTAGGGCCACCTTTGGCTCTCTATGACCACCACTACAGGTGGTTACTGTAGGCGACTTACCTTCTGGACTGTAGACTCGTTTGATTTGATCGTGTCCCTTTATATCTACTGCAACGCCAACCTGTTTTGGTCTAGTTTCAATCATCTGCTCCTTGTTTGTTGCAGTAAGCGTAGGTGATTTACCTTGATCGCTGTAAACTCTTTGAGTGCTTTCAAATACACCGTCTCTGTATTCAAACTCCATGATCTGCTTATCAAAGGTATCTATTGTCATATCAAGAACTTCTTTTAACTTGAACCAAACATCTTCACCTGGTATTGCAAAACTGCTATCGGTTCTGAACCAATGCTCAACCTTTGTCAATGGCATTTTTGTTTCTTTTGCTATTTGTTTGAGTGTTTTTTTACTAGCAGTCTTATAAACTCGCAAAGCGTGTTGAAGATTCTTTGTGTCAACCTCATGCTTTCTTACCTTTACCTCTTCAACATTCATGCCTACTTTGATTGGCTTATTAGTTGGTTTGCCACTTTGATCGCACGCCAAATAATCGCCTTGTCTATCATTCTTGACATATTCCATGGCAGATAAATTACTAGCCTTTTCTTTGTTTTGATCGATCATGCAATTCTTATCGCCGTTTCTTTTTACAAACTTATCAGACATTGTAGTAAAGTTATCTGGCTCAGTTTCCAATATATCCCTTAGCACTATGCCTCTATCCTCTGGCTGTTTTATGTTTGGTATGTTAGTCCAATAGTAGCGTTGGCGGGACTGCGCACTTAGAAGCGAACTATTTATAAAAATGGGTTCTATGCCAAAGGTTATTTCCGGATAACAAGCCGACACTTGTTCTGATATTACTTGTAAAAATTCTTTTTTCATTCTTACATTTTCTAACAAAAAATACTTTGGCTTGATTGCTTTGAGCAAACGTATGAACTCAAAGAACAAAGCAGATCTAGGATCATCAAAGGCAAGCTGCTTTCCCGCAAATGAAAATCCCTGACACGGTGAGCCACCGAGCATAAGGTCTACATCCATGTAATCTTTTGGGTCTAGGTCACATATATCACCAACTTGTATGATGTCTGGATAGTTTGCTTGACTTACTTGTATTGCATACTTATCTATCTCACTTGCATAATATTTTTCTACAGGTATGCCGAGCTGATCGAGTGCGATACGACCACAACTCATGCCGTCAAATAGACTTAATACTTTCATGTCTTATTATCATACTCTCCGATTAGAAACTCTGCACGACGATTGATCTCGTCTGCCATTTCGTGCAAAGTCTCTATTCGTTTTTCAATATCCTCTCTGTCTTGAGGATTAGTCACTCTGGGCAACTGATCCTCTAACTCCTCTATTTGTTCTGTGCAAACCAAACGCAAATGCCTAGCCACCCCTCTAATCTCATCTTTATTGGTTGTCATTTTTGTTTTTCCAGAATCTTTGCTTTTTTACTTTTGAAAGCCTCAATAATATCTTCATACAAAGTTTTATCTGTACCCTTGATAACATCGAGCTGCGATTTGTTGCGCAGATAATAACTCTCTAGGCCATCGACAGTTTTGCTAAGATCCATAAAAGTTATAAAACACTTAGTAAGATACTCAGCAAAGTCTTGTTTCATTTTTTCGTTCATCAATGCAACCTGTTTTTGAAACTTATGCCAACTATGTTACCGTTCATAGCCTCGACTTCCTTCCAGAGCTCTATCTCTGAATCAGTCATATCCTTGGGCGATATATCTGAATATGGTTTATTGTGTTTATTAGATAAGAACCTCATAAAAATAACTTTCACCAAAGGTCCTACCCAAGTCTTAACGTGTTTAGGTTTAGTCATTTATAGGTTCCTCTCATTTAGATATATTACAGTTATAAGAACTGCTGATAATATTGTGTAACTTATTATTTCTATCGTTGACATAATTCACTCCAATTAATTAATTACAAAAAAGATTATATTGTATGTTGCAAATAGTTGCAAATATTTGTAGAAGTGTTACTATTGTATTGTGAGTAACAAATTTCAAAAAGGAGGAACTATGAAATATATTGAAAACTCGGTTGGTATGTGCCCTTTAGAGGATGCTGTAAATATGATTGATATTCATTTGCAATATCTAGACTTTGTCCCAGAAGATACGCCCGACTATCAAAGAGCCCCTTTGCAAAAGGAAGGTTTCTTAAAAAAACTTAACAAAAGTGAAAGGTCAGAGCTCAAATCTGTAATTGCGAGACTTAAAAATCTGCAAAAGGATCTAGCTGCATGTGTTCCAGACAACAACATTGATAAAAAAAGTTTCCAGGAAAAAGCTGAGTTTTATAATTTATTAGATTAGGAGGAACTATGAAAAATAAATGGTGGGTATACATAAACGGTTATAGGGTTGTCGAAACCAAATCTATAGGATATAGGTGGGTGCGTTACAGAACGTCCGAGAACTCTCTTTTCAAAAAAATTAAAAGATCGTCTTGGGACAAAGCGTGTATAAGATCTTTAGAAGAGCAACAACACAGATTAGATATTTATAATTTAGCTAGAAAATTGAATATATCAAATCTTAGAAAATCAAGAAAAAGATTTGGTTGGTCTTACAAAACTTTTGCAGAGTTAGAATCAGAGGTACTTAATAAGGAGGCAGCATGAAAGTGGTGCCAGTAACACTACAACTCGCTAAGATTTTTTATAGTAGGTTTCATAGAACCAACAAACCACCAGTGGGCCACAAAAAAAGTTATGTTGCCTTGCTTGGTAATCAGTGGACTGCGTGTAGTAAGTTGTTTTATTTAGAAGATTTACCCAACGAGTGGCTTGAAGATAAAAACCATGATTTTAGAATCAGATTAGATGATGATGGCGATTGGTGTTTGTATACCAGAGGACAGATCGTTGGTATTTGCACAATAGGCAGGCCCGTAGCTAGGTGGAAAGATTCTGGAGTCTACGAGTTTACTAGAATATGTTTTGAGTTCAATCCCAAAACCAACAAAGAGAGAAAGTATTACAGCAAATTTATTAGACAGGCCATGTCTAATTTTGAACAAAATCACAAAGTATCTAAATTTGTCACTTATATACACGCAAACCAAAGTGGCAGATACCTAGAATATGCAGGCTTTCACAAAGATAAGTTTATTGAATACAGTGCAAGCGCTAAAGGGTGGGCAAACAGGCCTAACAGATCACATTCAGATTTAAAACCAAAATACAGATTTATTAAGGAGGCAGCATGATTGAACCAAGAAAACAAGTAAACAATATCTATGGCTATATCAGAGTATCTTCTGAGCAACAGGTCAAAGACGGCTCTTCACTCGACGAGCAAAAGAAATCTATAGAGGAGTTTGTAGCCAATAAATACGGTGGCCGCAAAGTTGACAAGTTCTTTACCGATGCTGGTATTAGCGGTATGAAACCTTTGCTAGAGCGACCTGGCTCTAGAGAGCTGACAGACACTATGGATGCCAATGATGTGATAGTAGCAACCAAACTAGATAGACTTGCAAGATCCTTTTTAGAAATGGTCAACATGATTCCTACTCTAGAGGACACTGGCATTACACTTTACTTCTGCGATATGTTTGCAGACATACCAGTGGTTTTACCTAAAGAAAAAGAAAAGACTGGTCTTGAGGCAAAAATGGATATGACTAGGATAGCCAACCAACAGCTTGTTACCAATATGGCTCAGTTTGCCGAAATCGAGAGAGAAATGATTATGTCTAGGCTGAACGGCGGTAAACTTGTTTATGCAGAGCGAGGCTACTCAATCGGAGGACAAACACCCTTTGGTTATGAAAAGCAATACGATGACTCTGGTAGCAGACGTAGAACCAAGTTAGTGCCTATACCAGAGGAGCAAGCAGTGTTAAAACATATCTATGCACTAAGAGCTAAGGGACTTGGAGCGAGAAAAATAGCTAAACAGATCCAAAGCTCGCATCCAGGCTACGAGGACTTTCCCTTTCATAAGGTGCAAAGAATACTCAAGCGTAAGTTCCAAGGCCTTCACGAATAGATAATCTGACAGATTTCGTTATAATCATGGAATGTACGATGATGTTGATATATTCCAACAAGGCGGATCAGCTGACAAAGATCTATTAGATATTGCTGTTGAAGGCTATGAAGAAAATGTGCCTTTGGTCGCACAAATTGCAGCAGGATTTACTCCGCCTGGTATGGCTATGGATATTGCAGCTGCGGGTAAATACGGTAGGGATGCAGCACGCGACATCAAAGAGGGTAGATTAAAACAAGCTGCCATAGCTGGTGGTATTGCTGGATTATCAGCGTTAGGCGCAATACCTCTTTTAGGTGATTTACTTAGAGGACCTAAGTCTTTGTTAAAAGGTATAGACACTAAGCAAGCCGATGCTGTGGTGGATATAAAAAATATAACCAAACCAAAAGATATAGAGGGTCAACCTGTGAAAACAGAGGCAAAACGTTTAGATGAGGCTAAAAAACTATTAGAAAAATCAGCTAGCGGATCTTCGTATAAGGGAGTATCTATTGATAAAAGACAGCCAATAGAGGTGTTAAAAAAACCAGATGGCACTTTTGAGCAACTCGGAGGCAAGGCAACACTAGACGCTCTTGAATCGGCTGGGACTAAAAAAATACCTGTAAGAATTTTTGATAGCTTACAAGAATATAATACTTTCGATTTTATTAGAAAAAGAAATAAAAACGTAAAACGACAGGCCGATGCGTCGAAACTATTACCAACTCTAGGCAATCCTACCTTTGAGTCACCTGTAAGACAACTTGGTAATAAAATGGAGCAACAGTTTAAATTTTCTTTTAACGCACACCAAGGCGACATAACAAGTGCAGAACAACTATTTGATAGAGCTTTGAGGCTTAACCCACAATTTCAAAGCGCCATTGACGGCGTGCGTGAAAGTTTAAATTTGGGTAAAGGATTTAATCCTGTGGGCGGCAAAACAATCGGACAAATAGATGAGGCCACTGGCTTTCCTGTAGGCGAAGTAAAACTTATGCCACGCACCATTGAAAAAGTTATGACTAAATATGATGGTGACTTTTCACAAATCACCGATCCTATTCGTACAAGAATAGTAGTAAACACACCACAACAAGAAAAAGAGGCTGCTGAACAAATTGCTAAATTATTCCCAACGGTAGACGGCGAACGAGTATTGATGAAAAAATCTGGTTACTTAGATAGAAAACTTAACGTCCAAGTTACAGGACCAAACGGTGAAACAATCATAGGTGAAATAGGTATAGTGACTCAGCCTATGCTAGACGCAGCAGATAAAGCACACGGTTTTTATGAGGCGTATAGAAAAACTAATTTTGGATTACCCGACGGCACCGACATCAAAAAAATTAAAGCAGAAGGTCTTAGGTTAGAAAAAGCTATGCAAGAAATATTTGAGGCAGCAGGCAAAGACATAGATCCCGAGTTTTTTAAAGATGTGGTAGAAAGGTTTTTTTCTGGCGGTTATGTAAGTGCTGGTAAGTCTGGCAGATTATCGCCAATGACACCGAACATGTTTTCAAACTCGGACTTTGATAATCTAGAGCCGTCAACAAAAAAATCTTTTACTTGGTCTGGCGTAGCCTCTCTCCAACCAAGCTCAATCTCTGTGACTGGCAATATGAATCCAGCGCTTTTTTCTGGAGTGACATCAACAATGACAGCTGGTGATCTCTCCCAAGAAAAATATAATGTCTCTAAAGTTTCCATCAACACCAGTTTACACAAATTTACAAAAAACTACAACCCAAACACACTAAATATATTTGAGGAAGAATAACAAATTATGAGCGATAAAGATAAAATAATTAGCGTTATAGCTACGATTGATTCTATGCTTTTGCTTGATTTTATGACTGACCCTGTTCGAGCAGACCTTAAATCAATCAAGACGTTACTTGAAGAAGTTAGAGATAACTTAAGCTAATGGCTAATATCAACGGCTGGGGTAGAGGTGCCTGGGACGAAGGTGCCTGGGGAACTGCGTTACCTGTAAACCTTTCTACTGTAGGTGCTGTTACTTCTGGACTTGGTTCCGTAAGCGTAGTTGCAAAAGCAAATGTCACACCAGCTACACTAGTTACAACTTCTGCGTTAGGGTCTGTAAGTGTCGTAGCCGGAGCTGTCGTAAATGTCACAGGTCAAGCGGCCACGTCTGCATTAGGCACACCGACCACTGTTGCAAAAGCAAATGTTAGCGTCGGCACGCTTGTTACCACCTCTGCACTTGGATCAATAATCGTTCACGAAAATGAGGTTATTAATTTAACAGGATTGTCAGCTCTAGCCTCAGTCGCGGACGTAACTACACAAGCAGCCGCTATAGTCACGCTAACTGGAGTTAGCGCTACGGCCTCTACAGGCTTTATTTTGGTTTATGGTGTGATAGACACAGACCAAACACCCAGTTACGCGGAGGTTTCTACTAGCCAGACTCCTAGCTATTCAGAGGTTGCGACAACGCAATCTCCAAACTATACTACAATAAACGCAGGTAGAGACGCGGCATAATATGAGGTAACTTAAATATGGCAAGTTATGTAAATGATTTAAGATTAAAAGAAATAGGGACAGGTGAATCTAGCGGTACCTGGGGAACTGAAACTAACACTAATTTAGAGCTTATAGGCGACGCTTTAGGTTTTGGCACTGAGGCCATAACCACAAACGCAGACACTCATACTACGACTGTTGCCGACGGGTCTGCGGATGCAGGACGTGCTATGTATATTAAATACACTGGCACGCTAGACTCAGCTTGTACTATAACTATCGGGCCCAACACCATTAACAGGATGCACTTCATTGAAAATGCAACCACAGGCTCACAAAATATAATTATATCTCAAGGCACGGGATCAAACGTTACGATACCAGCTGGGGATGTTAAAGCAGTTTATTTAGACGGAGCCGGTTCTGGTGCTGCTGTAGCAGATGCTTTCGCAAGTTTAAATGTTGTGGATCTTAAAGTACAAGACGATTTCACAGTTACAGATGATATGACTGTTGGTGGCACCTTGGGTGTTACAGGTATATTGACGTGTAGTGATGATATTATTATTGGTGATGGTAAGACAATAGGATCTGCCTCAGATGTCGATGCTATGACTATTGCCTCTAACGGGCAAGTTACTTTTTCACAAACCTTAATTGGCACCGCACTAGATATTTCTGGTGATATAGATGTAGACGGAACTGCTAACCTAGACGTGGTAGACATAGACGGAGCTGTAGATATGGCCTCCACTTTAGCAGTGGGTGGCGCTTTAACTGTGACTCAAAGTACAGCAGCCACAGCAGCAACATTTAAAGTTGACAACGGCTCTGCGCAGGTCGCCAACGTTGTGATTTCAAACAACGCAGATACAGGATTAAATTTAGGTGTCTTTGGTGCCTCAGCTGGAACTGCAGGGATGATCTCTGCAAGTGATGCTTTTATTACAACCTCGACAACTGAACTTAATGTGGGTATTAATAATTCAGCGGGCATAATTAAGTTTGGTGTAGGTAACGGATCATCAACAGCCTCGGAGGCGATGAGAGTACACTCTAACGCTAGAGTAGCAATTTCTACTACCGCACCAAACGCAAATCTTCATGTAGGTTCAAGTAATGCTACAGGCGATGCGACAAATCCCGCAATTCAAATAGGTGGTACATCTACTTATAGAGGTGCCATGTATACAACAGCAGAAGGTTTTATTTTAGATAATAATAATGGTGATGATGGAATAAGTTTCTTTACTAAAACAAATGGTGAAATGATGCGATTACAGGCAGATGGTGTTGCTCATATCACAAGTGCAGGAGCACCAATCGCACCAACAATAAAACACGGTGGTTCTACAGGCGATGTATCAAAGTTAAGATTAATTAACAGATCTGGACAAGGTGCTGATAAAGGTGGTGCATTAGAGCTTGGCGGTGTTACAGATGATGGCGTATCAAGGTCAGATGTATTTGGCTCTGTTGCAGGTTTAAAAACTAATGCAACTTCTGCGAATAGAGAAGGATTTTTACAGTTTTCTACATCAAGTGGTTCTGCATTATCAGAGAGAATCCGCGTAGACTCTGCGGGTCGTGTCTCCATAGGAACTACAACTACCGACAGAGAATTAAAAGTTCAAAAATCTGGAGATAGTTGTGTTATTTCAATAGTTTCAGGCACATCTAATCTTTCTGGTATAGTCATGGGTGATACTGATGATGATGATATAGGACATATTCTTTACAATAATAGTAATAATTCTATGAGTTTTAGAACTAATACTTCTGATGCAGTAACTATTGATAGTGCAGGCTCCGTGGGCGTAGGCACAGCTTCACCCGGAGGCTCTACAAGTTGTTTACATGTAGTACATGATGCTACAGAAGGCACACCCTCTTTTCCAGATGGTGAAGTGATTATTGCACAAAGAAACTTTAACTCATCACAAGGTTGTCATGTTGGTATTATTGCTGGCACTGCATCTGAAAGTGCAATCAATTTTGGCGATAAAGATGATTCTGATATAGGTGCCATTACTTACAATCATTCTGGTAATCGTATGAGTTTTACAACTAATACTTCAGAGACTATGAGACTAACAAGTGCTGGTAAATTATTTCTTGGTACGACAAGTGCAGTAAGAGGCTCAGAGGATTTATCAATACAAGCGTCATCAGATGCTATTGTAACAAGAACTGCTAGTGCTGGATTAATAGTAAGAAAAACATCTTTTACTAATGGATTTTTGTGTTTGTTTGAAAACGACAGTGCAACACAAGTAGGTGCTATAACATCTGGCGGTTCTTCAACAGTTTTTAATACTTCATCTGATTATAGGTTAAAAGAAAATATAGAACCTATGCAAAATGGTTTAGAAAGATTAAACCAGTTAAATCCAGTAAAATTTACTTGGAAAGAAACAGGTGAAGAATCTGAGGGTTTTATAGCACACGAAGTTGATGAGATATTTAGTGATTGCATACATGGTGAAAAAGATGGTGAAAATATGCAAGGCATGGATTATGGTAGAATTACACCATTATTAGTAAAAGCTATACAAGAACAACAAGAACAGATTGATGCCTTACAATCTGAAATTAATAACTTAAAAGGAGAATAAATATGGCAATAGGATATACTTGGGATTGTAAAACATGTGATACATATCCCTCTAAAAGTGGTAAATCTAATGTAGTGCATAACGTACATTGGAGACTTACTGCAACAGACGATACTAATAAAGATAGTGACGGTAATAATTGGACATCTACAATGTACGGAACACAAGCAGTAAGCACAGATGATTTATCTAATTTTATAAATTGGTCAAGTCTAAAAGAAAGTGACGTACAAGGTTGGGTTGAGACAGCTATGGGTTCGGATGCTGTTACTGCCATGAAAGCGTCATTAGATGCACAAATAGCTGAAAAAGTATCACCAACAAGTGTCACAAAAATATTAAGCTAAGGTAATTATTATGGCGACGAAACAAACAACAGAACCAAAAGTCATCTTAAATGATGAAGAGATAAAATTATCTGATTTAACACCACAACAACAATATTTACACTCACAAATATTGGATCTTGCAAATCAACAATCTCGTATTGAATTTCAATTAGATCAAGTTAAAGCAAGCAAAAGCGTTTTCGAAAAAGCATTTATTGACTCAACAAAAGAGCAAGCAGATGAAGTTTTGGAAACAGAAACTAAAACCTTAAAAAAATAGAGGAGATTTATATGAAGGAAATAGTAATAATAATAGGTGCTGTAGTATTAGCATCATGTGCAACTGTAGGAGCTGTCATCGACGGAGGTAAAGATTTAACAACTAGCGTTATTGATTCTACTGTCAAAACAGCTGGTAATATAACAAATTCAGCTTTAGAAGATGTAGCAGCTGTTGTTGATACTGTAGCAGAATCTACCGAAAATATAGTAGACAATGTTGTAGATCAAGTTGACGAACAGACAGATGAGCTACAAGAAGAAGAAGAAACACAGGAGAAGTAAATGATTTGGTTAAATATATTTACCTGGATTTGCACAATAATAGCCATAGCATCTTTTATAGCAGCTGTAACACCAACTCCACAGGGAGATAAATGGTTAGCAAAACTATATAAAGTTATTGATTGGTGTGCTTTAAATATTTTACGCGCTAAAGATAAGTAGTAGGTTTGTAAAAGTTTTTACAAACTAAAAATGAAAAATAGCGACGATAGAGTTCATTACAAAATGCAGGTTTTACCTGCTGTGTATTTGCTTGAAACATTTATGCCTCAACAAGTTGTTGATGATGTAAATGACTATATAGATGAATATAGACAAAGCAAGGACAAAAAATCATTAGCAAATAATTTAGTTGGTCAAATACATAAAGGTGAGCAACTACTATTAGACCATGAAGATCCACGTTTATTAGGCTATAACAAATTTGTTACGGCGTTATCTGTTGAGTACATAAACCAGTTTGCAGCCGCGGGTAATCCATTAAAGTGTGCAAAAAAAGTAGAAATAGATGAAACCTGGTCAGTGCACAGTTATGACGGTGACTATAATCCGATACATGACCATGGAACCAAAACCATTATGGGCATATCAACAACAGCGTGGACCAAGGTGCCAAAACAAATAGGTGAAAAAAGTAAAGCTAATACACCGACTTATTCTTTATATAATGAAAGCGGCCATAGCGATGGTTGTATTTCTTTTCAATATGGAAGAGTGTCAGTGTTAGATAGCGAGCGGTTAGCACCCGCGCAATCATTTGTTATGACGCCAGAAATTGGTAAACTATTAATATTTCCATCGTGGTTACAACACATGGTATATCCTTTTAAGGGTGAGGGCGAGAGAAGAACAATCGCATCAAACTTAAATTGTTGGGATATGGTGGAAGAAAACATATAATAAGGAAAATAAATATGAATTTTTTTAAAAGAATGTGGGATAAAGTTACAAACACTGAGCGCGTGCAAGTGCGTGCTAGAAACAAAAAAGGACATTATGTTGCAGATGATAAATCTACACCGGATGTTAATGAGGCTTACACCACTAAGAGAGTAAAAAAAACTAAAAAGTAATGGCTACAGTAAAAGACGCTTTGAATAAGATCGAATCACATGAAAGAGAGTGTAGAGCTCTGTATAAAAGTATCGATAAACGTCTTGAGGATGGATCAAAAAGATTTGATAAATTAGAAAATATGATTTGGGCGGTCTATCCTTTTATTGTCGGAGCTATAGTTATTGCAGAGCTGATCTAACATGGACTCAGCAGTTACCCTAATCCAAGAGGTTGGATTTCCCATAGCAGCAGCAATAGGTTTAGGGTGGTTTATTTATAAACTTGTCATACGTATAGTCGACGGCATGGAAACAAAGCTAGACACTGTTGATGAAAAAGTTGAAGGTCAAATATCAGCACTAGAGGAAAGGCTAGGCACAAAACTTGATTCACAACATGGTATTTTGGTAGCATTAATAGATAGAGTGCGCAGCTTAGACAATGAGATAATAAGACAAGATACACTTATTAAGACTATACTAGGTGTACCACAACTAATTGACAGTAATAAAATAGCTAAGGCAGACAGGGATGACCAAAGAAAAGACTGAACAACAAAAGTTACAAGACGAAATAGCTAAAACTAAAATAGCAGCCTGGGCCTTATTTATGGGTGCCATTATGTTTATGGTTGTTATTGCACAAAATATAAACGCAGACGAAATAAAATTCCAGTTCAAGTCACCAAGTTTTTCTGGCATTGGACAAAGCGCACATTATCTCACGGTTGAATCGCAAGAGTATACGCGTAAAGAACAGCTCCGTGCAGATTTAAAAGCCTTAGAAGAACAAAGAAAACGAGACGCAGAAAATTCTGTTGTAAGCAGATTTACTCGTAATCTTGAGTCACGTATTTTTGCTCAAATTTCCAGACAAATAGTAGAACAACTTTTTGGTGAAAATCCAGAAACAACAGGATCGTTCACTTTATTTGATAACATCATTAGTTGGTCCAGCGACGGGACTTACATAACCCTCACTATATACAATACGCTAGATGAAACAACTACTGAAATTACCATACCTATTGGCGACTTTGGGTTTGGTGGCTAGTTGCGTTTCGCACACCAAACTAATATCTCCATGTTTAACTAATCCCGAGGGGGATTACAAGGATGTTGTTTCTATAGTTAGCAAAGCGAAGTGTCACTCAAAAGATGCTTTTATAAACACTCCAATAACAAAACAAATACAAGAAGTTCCAGAACCAGAAATACAACCTGTAGCAGCTGTTTATAAATTTGCAGATTATACGGGCCAAAGAAAATCTGTAGATGGTTATGCTAATTTCAGTACAGCTATGACTCAAGCACCAGAGGTTTACTTAATTAGAGCACTTAAACAATCTGGTTTTTTTCGTGTTGTAGAGCGAGGTGGCATAGATCACATTACACGTGAAAGGCAGATTATTAGATCAACTAGAGAAAAATTTGAAGATGAAACTGCGCAACTTCCCCTGTTGTTTGCTGGCGTGATATTTGAAGGAGGTATTGTCGATTACAATACCAATCTCACTAGCGGCGGTGCAGGCGCCAGATATTTAGGCGTCGGCGCCAGCAAACAGTATCGAGAGGATACAGTCCTTGTTTCAATCAGAGTGGTATCTGTAAGTACGGGAGAGATACTATTAGAAAACTTAACTACAAGAACCATATTGTCTGTCGGTTTATCTAGCGATGTTTTTAGGTTTGTTACTAACGATACCGAGCTAATAGAATTTGAAACAGGAAACGCGATGAATGAAAGTAAGTCTATCGCTTTGCAATCAGCTATAGAAATTGGTATTGTAGATATTATCAAACAAGGTCGCGCACGAAATTTTTGGCAATATGCAAATGAATAAATACTTTTTTTTAATTTTTTTTACACTTTCAATTTTTGCGGACAACGAGATATACGTGGACCAAAGTGGTTCAAACGCCACAATAGATCTAGAGCAGTTAGGATCATCTAACCTTATTGGTGGCACCTCTGCTGTATCCGGTACCATGACCGCTCTGGACCTTGATGGCACAACAATGGCCTTAGATATTAACCAAATAGGATCAAGTAACATATTTAGATCAGACGCTATAGACGGTGATAACTTTACAGGTTTTTTTGAGTTTGACGGAGATAGCAACGTTTGGGATGTTTTGATGAACTCTACTGGCTTAATTACCGCTGACTATGTTGATCTAAATATAGATGTGACAGGCTCAAGTAACGAGGCTGATATAAAAATAGGTGAAAACGCTAACTCTTCCTATCTTAATTTAGATTGGATAATACTGGGTGATAGTAATGAGTTAGATTTTGACATTGACTATGAAAACGCAACCAANTACATGGATATTAANGGTAGTNCAAATACTATTAATTTTACAGGTAGTGGTTATAGCGGTAACACGGCGGCGACATCGGCATACTTTAATTTAGATCTTGATGGTAGCAGCAACACTATGAACATTACCCAGGCATCTACATTAGCACGTGATTGGTTACAAGTTATTGCAAATACAAGTAATTCTAATATCTGTATTATTCAAAATGACGGTGGTACCACCACTTCATGCTGATTCAATAGGTGATATAACAGAATTAACAGGTTACGGTAGGGTCTATCGCGACGAACCTTATGACGCGACCTTAGACTTTGACATAAACTCTTTAGACAATGTGCAAACAAGTGCAGGTCGTATCGCTATTACATTTCTAGATGAGTCCACAGTAAAACTTACTGAACACTCTGAACTTCTCATAGATGAGTATATTTATGATCCAAACCCAGATAAATCTAAAATGGCGCTACAGTTTGCAAGCGGTACTATTAGGTTTATTAGCGGTAACGTAAACAAACTTAACAAAAAAAACATAACCTTATCTACTCCTAGCTCGCAGATTTTTGTTCAAGGTACAGATTTTGTTTGTACTATCGATATTACGGGCAAAGCATTAATAATTTTATTACCGAATGAGTTTGGCGATGCTAGCGGCGAAATTGTTGTCCAAACAGCTATGGGTCAACAAATACTAAATAAACCGTTTCAAGCAACAACTACGTCTGCTTATGATGTGGCACCGACAAAGCCGGTAACCTTAGATATAGATTTAAACTTTATTGATAATATGCTTATCGTTTCACCACCTAAAGAGCAATTAGTAGAAAGTGAACAAACACAAACAGAACAAGCTGACTATCTTGAGTTTACTGACTTAGATATTGATTTTTTATCAGAAGAGGATATTTTTGAAGATGATGCAAATATTGATTTTACTGAGTTAGACATAGATTTATTAAACGTTAATTTTTTAGAAGATTTGTTAGAAGTTATTGAAGAGCTCGATGTATCCGAAGAAGAAAACCTAACTGATTTTTCTAGTGGTATTCAGCTGGTTGGCACAAACTTTGGACAAGATACGGAAACGCAAATAACAACAATTATGCAAGGTAGTCAAATAAAATTCATGCGTTTAGTAAATCAAAAAGCACAGGTTTTAGTAAATAGCGATCAAGCATATAACATCATCATAACTCAAGACGGCGTTTCAAAAGTTTTACAAGTTAATGGCACAGCTAATTCAACAATAAATATTAATCAAAGTTCTGGATGAAAAAAGTTATATTCATAGTATTTATAATACTAGCCTTGCCACTATTGTTTCAGTTATATCCTTTACAAATATTAAAATTACAGACCTTTGATGCCTTTGTAAAAAAATATGATCCAAGCGGTAATTTTGTAGTTCTTAATATCACGCAGGAGGATATTCAAAAATCTGGTGGGTGGCCTTTTCCAAGACAAGAGTTAGCACAAATACACGTAGATATTTTAAATGCAGGAGCAATAGGGGTTGGGTGGGTAATATCCTTGCCAAATTCAGATCGTTTTGGTGGCGATGCAATGTTTTTAGATGCACTACAATATAGTCCTAGCGTTTTATCTATGTTTGAATACCCTAATAAAATATACCCAAAAACTAGCGGCACTGTATTACTTGGTGAAAATATTAGTGGTATCATGGCTAAAGGAGTTGTAGCAAACGACCCAATATTCATAGATGTTCCTCAAGGTTTGTCAACGGCTCCTACAGAAATCGATAACCTTGTAAGACGTATGCCTTTGCTCATGCAAACGCCAGATGGCTTTGTTGCATCTTTTGGCACAGAGGTTCTTAAAGTTTTAGCAGGATCAAAAACCTACATTATAAAAGGCGATGATAATGGTATGCGTCAAATTACTGTGCAAGGTTTACCACCTGTAGACGTAGATAATTTAGGTCGTAAATGGATCTCTTGGGTGAACACACCACAAACTAACCTAAATGATTTAGAAGTATTTGGTAAGTTTGTTTTTGTATCTGTAAATGCACCTGGCGTATTTCCTACCGTTGCAACACCCGTTGGGTTACTTTCTCCACATGAAGTACAGGCAGCTCTTGCAGAATCTATACTTATACAAGACTCACCCTACGTGCCAGATTGGGCTATAGCAGCTGAACTACTTATGTTCGTTATTTGTTTAATTATAGTGTCAATTATTTTTGGCTATTTAGGAATGACACAATCACTAATATTTGGCGGTTTATTTATGGCTGCAACCTTTATAAGCGGTGTTTATATTATAAAGGCTGGCTATCTTGTAGATTTTTCTTGGACTTTTGTATCAGAGTTTGTGCAAGGTAGTGCCATTTTTTATGTCCGGTTCAGACAACAATATAAACTTAGACAACAAATTAAAAAACAATTTGAACATTATCTTGATCCGCGCCAGGTTAAATTACTGCAAGATGATCCAAGTCTTTTAAAACTAGGTGGTGAAAAAAAATATTGCAGCTTTGTTTTTACTGATTTGAGGGGGTTCACTTCGCTCTCAGAAAAATTATCTCCAGAAGAAGTGACCGACATTATGAATAAAACTTTAACAGTACAAGTAAACGCTGTGCAAAATTTGATGGGCGCCACGGACAAATTTATCGGGGACGCTGGAATGTACTTATTTGGTGCGCCTTTAGATCTTAAGGATCACGAAACCAAAGCAGTACAAGCAGCAATAGATATACAAAAAGGTATAGCAGAACTTAATAAGACACTCTCTGTCCCAGTTGCCTGTGGCGTGGGAGTTAACACTGGTTTTGCATGTGTTGGTAATATGGGCAGCGATACTAGGTTTGATTATTCTGCTATTGGCGATGCAGTAAATATAGCTGCAAGATTGGAGTCAGCAACAAAAGAGGTCGGTGTGGATATACTGATAGGTGAAGAAACTGCAAAAAATTGTAAAATTGTATTAAAATTACTAAAACCCATAAAAGTTAAGGGTAAAAGAAAAAAACTTAACATATACACAATAGAGGATTAAATATGAAAGCAATACTCAAAAACATAGTAGGTGCAGTAGCTCCTACATTAGGAACAGCTATAGGTGGCCCTATGGGAGGCATGGCTGCAAATATGCTAGCAGATGTTTTAGGTGTACCAAACGACCAAAAATCAATAGAAAAAGCCATACAAAATGCTACACCAGAACAAATGTTAGAGCTAAAAAAAGCAGAACAACAGTTTGAAGTACAAATGAAAGAGCTTGATGTTGATGTTTTTGAGCTAGAAACAGCAGACAAACAACATGCCAGAGGTATGTTTAGCAAAGATTGGACAGCTAGGATTATCGGTGTCGCAACAATAGCAGGTTTTCTTGGCTACATTTTTTTAGTTACATTACAACCGCCGGAACAAAACAGTGAGGCACTTATAAATTTAGTATTAGGATATTTAGGTGGTTTAGCAAGTGCGATCATATCTTTTTACTTTGGAGCGTCTCATAAGGGCGACGACTAATGACTAAATCACCCGATGCTTTTGTATACAAATGCAAACTAAAAAAAGTGATAGACGGAGATACTATACGTTTAGAAACCATAGATCTTGGATTTTCAGTACAGTTACATAATAAATCCGTACGAATAAATGCGATTGATACGCCCGAATCTAGGATTAATATTAAAAAATACCCAGAGCGAGCTAAAGAAAAAGAACTAGGATTACTAGCCAAACAAAAGTTGAAAGAATGGTTAGTAGGTGATATAACCTTAAAGTCTTACGGCACCGATAAATACGGAAGAGTGCTGGGAGATATATTTTGCGAGAAAGGAAATGTGGCAGAATTACTTAAAAAAGAAAATTTGGCCGTCGATTACTTCGGCGGAACAAAAGTCAAAAAATGGGGAGAATAATATGCAAATATCACAGGAGGGCATTGCTCTCATAAAAAAATTTGAAGGTTGTCCAAAAAATTCAAAAGGCGATGCTGTATCTTATAGGTGCGCCGCTAATAAAAAAACTATAGGGTTTGGTTCCTTAAAACTGATAGACGGTAGTCCAGTTGAAGATGATATGACCATAACCATGCAAGAGGCAGAAGAATTGTTAGCGCATGAATTAAAAGAATATGAAGGATATATAAATGAAATGGTAGAATGTAACCTAACACAAAATCAATTTGACGCGATGGTATCGTGGGTGTTTAATCTCGGCCCTACAAACCTTAAAAAATCTTCGCTTTTGAAAGTTCTAAACAGCACTCATATTGATTGGGCAGATATACCGCATCAAATTCAAAGGTGGAATAAAGTCAATGGCAAGGTAAATGAAGGCTTGGTTAGACGAAGAGAGGCAGAGGCTTTACTATTCGAGGGTAAGGAATGGCACGAAGTATAGTGTTATGTAATACTACAACTAGGCGTTTTACGCTTAGAGCTGGGTTACATAATATATCGTCGCTACCTTGTTTCTCAGCTCGCTTATGAGCGATATATCATTCAAAGATTTTGATATATTATCTGAGCAAGACAAAGCTGAGGCAGTGGCTTTGCTACAAAGATACGACCAACTAGAAAAACAAGATGGTTGTCAAAAAGATTTTATGGGTTTTATTAAACACATGTGGCCAGATTTTATTGAAGGCAGACATCATAAAATCATATCTGATAAATTTAATAAAATAGCAGACGGCAAACTAAAAAGATTAATTGTCTGTTTGCCACCGAGACACTCCAAGTCTGAGTTTGCATCAACCTTTTTTCCTGCTTGGATGATGGGTAGAAGAGGTAATCTTAAAATAATACAAACCACTCACACAGCTGAGTTAGCAGTTAGGTTTGGTCGTAAAGTAAGAAATATTATTGATAGTGAAGAATATCAACATATATTTCCAGATCTTAAATTACAAGCTGACAACAAATCAGCTGGACGTTGGACTAGCAACCAAGATGGTGAGTTCTTTGCAGCT
>FUFK010045704.1_pt1 | contig 19079 bp, 12 predicted proteins | sample 1021851 | NCBI WGS metagenome assembly FUFK01 (sample SAMEA51879418, study PRJEB19060) | metagenome
CCTGCTACTAAACCTTTTAGTCCTACAGGTAATAAGGTAGTAACTAGCATTGGAAAAGCTCTATCTGCTCTTTCAACTCCGGTTACTGGGTCTATAACACTGTAAATTTCCGGGTTTTGAATCGTAAGTGCATAAGCAATTATCCCTGGTACCAAAAAAATTAAAATTGGTAAAAGTTTCAAATAGGCACCAAAAATTGCACCTCTTCTTCCTATTGTGATGTTGTTGGCAGCCAATGTTCGTTGTACTATATACTGATCAGTACACCAGTACCATATACCTACAATAGTTCCACCAAATAGTAATCCCGCCCATGGAAAGTCTGGATCATCCCAGGGTCTCCACATATTAAAATGATCGGGGCTAACTTCTGTAACTGTTTTTGTTAATTCATCCCACCCTCCGACTTCTTGGAAACCTAGGAAGGTAATAATCACAGAACCAAGAATTAAAACAATTGTTTGAAGGGTTTCAGTATAAACAACTGCTTTTAGTCCTCCAATTATGGTATAAATACCTGTAAAAACAACTATTCCAATTGCACCAACCCAAAAATCAAGATTCAATAGTTCTGAAACAACAATTCCACCAGCGTAAATGGTTACAGATACTTTTGTAAGAACATATGCAAATAAAGAAAAAACTGAAAGAAACCACCTAGATCTACTATCAAATCTTTTTTCTAAGAATTCTGGCATCGTAAAGGCTCCACTTCTGATGTAAAAAGGTAAAAACAACCAACCAAGAAGTAATACAATCCATGCATGAAGTTCATAATGAGCAAGAGGAGTTCCAGACGAAAAACCAGTACCAGCGAGTCCTACCACATGTTCAGAGCCTATATTTGAAGCAAAAATTGAAGCACCTATTACAAACCAACCGACATTTCGTCCTGCTAAAAAATAATCTTCAGTATTTTTATTTCTCTGCAAAGCAACCCATACGGCAACTCCGACAAGAATTGCAAAATATAGTCCTAATACAAACCAATCTAATCCTTCAAATATTGATTTAGTTACATCCATAATTTTTATTTTATATAGTTAAATAATATATTTTCAATTAATTCTTGTTTACCACTTTTTAATTTTAATTTTCCATTAGCTTTTGCAAGATCATACAAATCCTCTAACTTTAATTTACCCTCTTCAAACTTTTTACCATCTCCAGAGTCGAAACTTTCATACCTTTTTTTGAGCATTTCAGACAAAGGAGAATCNGTAAGCAATTTATCAGCAATTAAAAGTGCTCTTGCAAAAGTATCTGCTCCCCCAATATGTGCTAAAAATAAATCCTCAGAGTCTGTTGAGTTTCTTCTTAATTTAGCATCAAAATTTATTCCTCCNCCTTTTAAGCCACCAGCCTTCAANAATACCAACATTGCTTCAGTTGTTTCTTGAATATTGNTAGGAAATTGGTCAGTATCCCATCCATTTTGATAATCTCCTCTATTTGCATCAATACTACCTAGCATTCCAGCCTTTGCGGCAACCGTTAATTCATGTTGAAAAGTATGTTGAGCTAGAGTTGCGTGATTAACTTCAATATTAATTTTAAAATCCTTATCCAAACCATACTCTCTGAGAAATCCAATTGATGTTGCAGTGTCAAAATCATATTGATGTTTNGATGGTTCCATNGGNTTTGGTTCAATAAANAATGTCCCTTTAAATCCTTGAGATCTTGCATAATCTCTACACATTTTAAGGAATTGTGCCATATGATCAAGCTCTCTACCCATATCTGTATTCAAAAGAGACATATACCCCTCTCTTCCNCCCCAGAAAACATAATTTTCACCACCTAATTTAATNGTTGCATCCAATGCTAATTTTATTTGACCACCAGCCCTAGAAACTACATCAAAATCTGGATTTGTAGCAGCCCCATTCATATAGTGTGGATTTGAAAAACAATTGGCTGTTCCCCATAGTAATTTTATATCACTATTTTTCTTTTTATCCTTAATATAATCAGTAATAAAATTTAATCTGTCCTCAGACTCAGAAAAATCAGTTGATTCTTGAATTAAATCAAAATCGTGAAAACAAAAATATTCAAAACCCATTTTAGAAATAAACTCAAATGCAGCATCAGCCTTATCTTTGGCTGCTTGAAAAGGGTCATTAGACTCATCCCATGGAAAATTTTGAGTTCCAGCACCAAAAGGATCAGCACCTTGACCACAAAATGAATGCCAATATGCAACTGCAAACTTGAAGTGATCTTTCATTGATTTTCCAGCCACTATTTGTTCTGGATTATAATATTTAAAAGCTAGCGGGTTTTTTGAATCTTTGCCTTCAAACTTAATTTCATTGATTCCCTTAAAAAATTCTCTATTTCCAATTATTGCCATAATACTTTAATTTATAATTTTTTCTAAATTTTGTTTCCANGATTTATATGCATCTAAATATAATNCTTTCTGCTTTTGCGGTTCAAAAGATTTAACATAGTCGTTTTTAGTAATTTCTTCTGAGTAAGATTTAAAATCATTAGGTTCACATCCAACTGCTCTTGCAGCACCGTATGCTCCTGTACTATCAAATATTTCAATTTCTTTATCNATCAATGTAGATATNGTTTGTGAAAACAAATCTGATTGAAATAGGTTGTCATTACCAGCTCTAACTAAGCTTGGACTGAAGTTATCTTGTATCAAAATCTCCATTCCATACATGAATGAAAATGCAATTCCCTCTAGTGTAGCTCTATANAAGTGACTATTTGAATGTAAATTGAGATTTAAGTTTTTGAAACATGAACCAATNTCATTATTATTAAACATTCTCTCACTTCCATTTCCAAATGGATATAACAATAANCCATCGGACCCAATCTTAACTTTACTAGCCAATAGATTCATTTGNGAATAATTTTTTGCATTTGTAATGTTTTTGATCCATTTATATTGAATACCTGCGCCATTNATACANAGAAGTTTTCCAATTAATTTATTTTTATTANTATAGTTTACATGAGCGAAATTATTTAACCGNAAAGATTCATTTGACTCCAAACTTTCAGTTAATGCATACAAAACACCAGATGTNCCACCTGTAGCTGCAACCTCTCCAGTATTTAATATGTTTAATGCCATGGCATTATTNGGTTGATCACCTGCCCTGTATTTAATAGGAATACCTTTTTTAAGGCCTGTTTNTTTAGANCCTTCANATGAGATATAACATTGATTTGAAAAATTATCAACTAAATTTGGTACAAGATCATTTTCGATACCATAATAATCTAACAACCAATCAGCTGTTTTATCCTCCTTGAAATCCCAAAACATTCCCTCAGATAGACCATTAACTGTAGTTGAAATTTCTCCAGACAATTTATAAGCAATAAAATCTCCTGGTAACAAAAACTTGTATGCTTTCTCATAAATTTGAGGTTCATTTTTAAGAACCCATGCAAGCTTTGATGCAGTAAAATTTCCTGGTGAATTTAACAAGTGTTCAACACACTTTTTATGTCCGATTTCTTTAAATGCAGTATTTCCGATTTCTACAGCTCTGCTATCGCACCAAATGATTGAATCTCTAAGTGAATTACCATCCTTATCAATTAATACAAGTCCATGCATTTGATATGAGATCCCAACACCCAAAATCTCGTTTGCATTAATCTTACTTTCCTTTATTATTCTCTTTGTTCCTTTACAAATTAATTCCCACCAATAATTTGGATCTTGCTCGGCGAATCCATTAGATTTAGATACAATTGGCATTTCTTGTTCTGGCTCATTTATTAAATTGAATTTTTCACCTGTTACAGCATTTGTTAATGCTATTTTAATAGATGAGCTTCCCAGATCATAGCCAATATTATACATCTTTTAATCAATAATTGTATTAATTGTTTCAATNGTACCATCTTCATTATGAAACATCTCNGTTACCTTCACATTTCTTAGAAAATCTTTACCTGAAATTTGAGTATCATGATAAAAGAAATACCACTTATCATTAAACTTCAATGTTGAGTGATGGTTTGTCCATCCTTGAACAGGATTATTTAACACTCCCTGGTAGACAAAAGGACCGTACGGATTATCACTTGTAGCATAAACAATATAATGTGTATTTCCAGTTGAATAACTTAAATAATAAACACCATCTTTTTTATGAATCCATGCTGCTTCAAAAAATCTTCTATCATGGTCTTTGGTTAAAATTGGATTTCCATTTTTATCAATTATTCTTACTGGTTTTAGATCTTCAGCAAAAGATACCATATCATCTGACATTAATGCAATTCTAGGAGATATAGCTGGACTGTTTGGCATACCATTATCTTGGGTTTCACAACCGGAGGGTGTGTATTGATTATTCTCATCCCATCTTTGCAATTGACCGCCCCATATACCACCTAAATACATGTAATATTTACCATCATCATCTTTGAAAACACTTGGATCCATACTGTAACTTCCCTCAATAGGTGTTTTTTTTGATTTAAATGGTCCCTCAGGTTTGTCAGCAACAGCAACACCAATTTTGAAAATATCTTGCTTGTCTTTAGTTGGAAAATACAAGTAATATTTACCATCTTTTTCTGCTGCATCTGGTGCCCAAAACTGTCTTTTAGCCCATGGAACATCATCTAGATCAAGTGCAACATCATGAATTGTAACTGGTCCTCCAATGTAATCCATTGATAAGACTCTATAATCTCTCATAGCATATTGACTACCACAATCATCATATTTGGGATTTTCCTCAATTATATCATGGGAGGGATATACATATATTTTTCCATTAAAAACATGAGCAGATGGATCAGCTGTAAAAATTTCTGAAACCAGAGGCTCATTAATAAATTTTTTCTGCGAATACCCTAATGTCGCAAAAAACATAATTGTTAATACTATTTTTTTCATTTTATAATTATTGGTTTATTAGTAAAATCTCTCATATTTTTTAATTTCTTTGAATATAGATCAACAATATCTTGGTATCCAGGTTTTCCTGAAATGTTAAAATATTGCTTTTGATCATTTTCCATATCGAACAACATGTTGTATAAAACTTTACCAGTATTATGCTGTAAAACTTCATGATATGAAAATTTTTTATCTTGAACAACCTCTAAAGTTTGATATCTACTATAAATTTCAGATTTGTGCTCTAAATCAGGATTTTCCAAAACTGGTAAAAAACTTTTTCCATGAATGTAGCTCGGTGCTTTTATGCCGGCAATATCACAAATAGTCGGATATAAATCAATATACTCAATCATCGTGTTACTTTCATAACCTTTTTTCATTTTAGGTGATGAGATAATTAGAGGAACATGTATAGCTTCTTGAAATGTATGATGTTTACACCACATTCCATGTTCACCAAGAAAAAATCCATGGTCACTCCAAAAAACAATAGTTGTATTATCACTCAAACCTAAATCATCTAATGACTTGATTAATTTTCCAACCAATGTGTCTAAGTATGTAATTGTAGCATAATAAGATTTAATTAAATCTTCTTCCATTTTTAAACTAACTGGTCCTGACTCGGGAATATCTATATACCAATTTCTAAGCTCAGTCCAATCATGAGCAATTGATCTATTAGGTGAGTTTAATGGTTGTGTTCTTTGCTCGGTAAAAACTAAATCATCATAATTGTATAATTCCCCATATTTCCTCGGTTGAATAAATGGTAAATGTGGAAGAATATATCCCACGGCAAGAAAAAAAGATTCATTATTATCCTTATATTTTTTTAATTGTTTAATAGCAACATCAGTTAATTTACCATCGTTATATTCATGATCCAAAACATCTGAATATTCAAATGGAGGACCGGCATATTTTCCATCGGGTCTTATTTTTTTTATTTCTTGTTGTCGTCTTAGAGAATTTGGATTTTTATAATCCGAGCCATTTCGGAAACTATAAAAATCATCCCAGTCTCCTTTGGAATCATCAGCAAAGTGATAAATTTTTCCAATAGAAGCTGTTTTGTAACCATTATTCTTGAACAGCCTAGGTAACGTAATTGCATCAGGAAGATCAGTATCTGCTCTTGATGTATAAGAGTCAAACCTGGTGAAACTTCCTCTAATGCCAGTTAAAATACTAGCTCTACTTGCTCCACACACAGCAATATTCACATATGCTTGATTAAACTGAATTCCATCGGATGCCAAATTATCAATATTTGGGGTAATCATCTGAGAATGACCATAAGAATTAGTTTGTGGCCTCATATCATCAATTCCAATAAAAAGTATATTATGTTTTTTATCTTGAGNATATGAGTAACNTATAAAAAATATTAAAATAGTTNCAANATATTTTATTTTCATNTTAAATGATTTGATCATAAATAAAAAAAAGGAGGATATTTCCTCCTTTTTTAGAAATCAATTGTAATTAATTATTGGCTTCTTGCTTCATTTGCAGCTTTCAATAAATCAGCAGCTAATTTTTTTCCAAATCTTTTTTCAAGCTTGGCCTTAATGTTAGTGTAACCGATTCTATAAACTGCTTTTTTTTCCTCNGCAGTTGAAGCCCCACTTTCTTTAATATTATTTGCATTTTCTACAATCTGAGCAAGCTGTGCTTTACTGAAAAAAGCTGCATCTTTNGTNTTTAAATCCATCTTTTCAATTACATAGCTTGATATCTTGTCAGCATTTTTTTGTTGCCATTTTGTAGCANTNTGNGACAGNATCAANGANGGNAAAATCAANANTAAAATTATAAGTAGATTCNNCATTTATTTTAATTAATTAACTCATTAGTATTTATCTCACTTAATGGAATTAAAAATTTCATAATTTCAGCTTCATTAGTAGAGAATTTTACCTCTCTGTTTGCAACATACTTCTTTGCACCAACAGCAACTTTTTTACCAAATGAATTNTTGTGTGGTAANATAGTNTGATTNAAAAANTACTGCATTCCTCTTCTTCTAACATGAAATGAATCTTGGCCCTCACCAATTAATTCAAACTTATATTCTTCCATTATAGCATCTCTAAATGAAGCTTGGCCTTGTGTAAATTCAGGTCTAACTGGCACACCAGCTCGATCAAGAACAGGTTTTAAATATGTCATCTCTTGACCATTACCTAACTCGTTCGAGATTTCAGCAAGCATAAGTAATAATTCACCATATCTCATATCAACTATATTTTGACTATTGAATTGGTTTTTATGAGTTCTATCTTTCTCTGTCCATTTGAACAAATATGGGTGAGAATTTCCAAATGAACTTCTCCATGTCGCAGATGGATATGCTCTAACTCTGGCAGCTGGTCTATCAAACCTATAATAATCATATAAATATGTAGCAGCATATCTTTTGTCGGGCATAGTGTTTAAATTATTTGGATTGTATCGTGTATCACCACCGTAAGTCAAAAGGTGATTGTCATGCTGAAATGCAGTAACTCTAAACCATCCAAAATGCATTCCGGCCTTGTATTTCCAAGGCGTAAAATTTCTACCCATTTGAGAGTTAGTTGCATCTTGAGAGATTTGTAATTCAAAAATTGATTCACTTGAATTTTCACCTTCAACTGTAAATAAACTGCCAAAATCATTAACAAGGGCATATTGACCATATGCCTTCATTCCCTCCTCATATGCCATATTCCAATAATCCATTGCTCCTCCAGCGGTTTGTAAACTTGCATTTGTTGCTATAGCCATGTAAACTTTTGACAATAACATGTTTGCAGCATATTGCTTTGGATATCCTATCCCTGCATTACCATTTAATAAAGCTGAAGCTGACTGTAAATCTGAAATAATTTGACTGTAAACATCAACCTCAGGCGATAAGGCTTTGTTTGTATTTCCTTGAGATGGTAATTCTAACCATAACGGAAGATCACCCCATAGTCTTGCTAGTCTGAAATATGACCATGCTCTAACAAAATAAGCGTGTCCGGCAACATCATTAAATGCAACTTCGTCCTGCGTTTGTGGATCTGATACAGTAGATACAGCAGCAATAGCACCATTAGCTCTAGCAATCGTTTGATATAAACCTTGCCATAAAAACTGGGCATCCATATGATATCCAGGCTTTAAAGAGCATAATGTTGACATATCTCTTGTTGTGACTCTATTTCCACCTTTTCCAGTATACATTAAGCCTGAAAAAAGATTTTCAAGAAATAAACGTCTTTCCTGAGTATTATAACCAGTAATTGACTGGTAAATACCATCTCTAGCCGCCTCAGCACTTTGAACATCTTGATATAATGTTTCATCAAGGAAAGGAGGATTTTCCTCTAAGTCACATGACAAAGTAAAGAGAATTGGGATTATTAATAAATATTTTAAGTATTTCATTTTATTTATAGATTTTAATTTTTTCATTTTTTAAAAAGTTAAATTGACACCAACCAAAATAGACTTAGAGTTTGGTTTATTATTCCAGTCAACACCCTGAATAAGTCCATCATACATGAAGGTCGTTATTTCAGGATCATAACCAGAATAATCAGTCCATGTAAACAAATTTGTTCCAGTTACATATACATTAGCAGAATCAATGAAATTGTCAGGTTTAATTGGAATGTCATAGTTTAAAGTAATATTTTTTAACCTTAAATAACTACCATCCTCTACAAACCTGTCCATTGCTGCAGCAAATAAATTGGATGAATATCCGAGTCTTGGGTATGTGCCGTCAGGATTGTCTGCAGACCATCTATCAGTCCAAGCCTCTTTAATAATATTTCTATANGTTCCTTCAGCATAACCGAATCTATACATATTTCCATTTACAATATCATTTCCTTCAGTTCCATTAAATAAAGCTCTCATAGAAAANCCTTTATATGATAAATTAACATTGAAACCGTAGATATAATCTGGGTTNGGATTTCCAATTATAGTTCTGTCTGCCAAATCAACTTGACCATCTCCATTTAAATCTAAAACTTTAATATCTCCAGGTTGAGACATGGATCCGTTAATTCTATACATTTGATCCCCTGACTTAAAAATACCATCGGTTTTCCAACCATAAAACAATGCTGTCTCATGACCTTCTAAGAAAATATTTAACGGGAATTTTATGCTATTTCCACGACTTGGAGTATTTCCTAAATATGATGGAATTTGTTGAACACCATAGATTCCAGATCCGTTATCCATCAAAATATCTCCAGGAATAAGTCCTAAATTTTCAATCTTAGTCTTATTAAATGCAATATTACCACCTACGGTAATATTTAAATCACCTTGATCAAGGACAGTAACATCTAAACCTAACTCAACACCTTTATTTTCAAGAGTACCTCTATTTATTAACATATTAGAGAACCCTGTCGAAGTGGGAATCGGTGTTTGTTGTAATAAATCTTTGGTATTCTTTTCATAGATATCAACAGTACCTGAAATTTTACCATTATCAAATCCAAAATCAACTCCAACATTTAATTGTTCAGTTGTTTCCCAAGTCAAATCAGGATTTGGTATGTTACTTAAAACAATTGGTACAGTTGTTCCATTAGTTGGAGTACCATATAGACTTGATGATGCACCGTAATTAGGTAAGGTTCCATAAGGACCAATACCATGATTACCAATTTGCCCCCATCCAGCTCTAAATTTAAGACTTGAAAACAAATCTANGTTTTGAATAAATTTCTCAGAACCAGCTCTCCAAGCTAAGGCAAATGATGGGAAAAATCCATAACGATTATTTTCTGAAAACTTAGATACACCATCTCGTCTAAAACTAGCTGTTAAAACATATTTGTTTTTAAAAGTATAATTAAAACGACCAAGTAATGAAAACATTTGTTGATCGGCTGCTCTAAGTAATAGCGGATTTGAAATTACTTGTCCTAAAAATGGTTGATCTGTTCCTAACTGAGCAGTAACAAAATCTTGCACAGCATAAGTACTACTTGAAACATCTCTAACATCATAAGTAACACCTAATGTTGCATTAACCCTGTGATTTCTATTGTAATTTCTATTATATCTTAAAAAATTATTTACTTGATAGGTAAGAGCGTTTAATTTCATTTGTTGATACAAACCATTTGCATTAGCACCTTGCCATGTTGTTAAACCATAGAATCTGCTTCTATCTTTATCTCTTAAATTACCTCCTACCCTAAACTCATATTGAAGGCCAGGAACATTAAATTTATATTTAACAGCCAAAGATGCAATAACTCTGTTTTCTTTAGATTCATCAGTAAAATCATCAATCCAAGCAATAGGATTTGATAAAACATTTCCATCAAAAAAATCACTTATATCTTCTAAACCATTTGCGATAATAGGATTGTATGATACTGTTTGTTGTACAAAACTTTGGTCACCACCAATTAAATCTCCACCCTCTGCAAAGTCAGATTCACTAAAAAATGTTGATAGTCTTGCTTCAACTCTTAACTTATCATTAATATCATAATTAAGGTTTAGCCTTAGATCTGTAGTCTGAAAGTTTGCATTTTCTATCAAACCATTCATGTCGTTAAATCCAGCAGAAAGGTAATAGTCACCATTATCTGATGCACCAGAAAATGTAACTCCCAAATTAGAGCTAATGCCTTGTTCATATATATAATCTTGCCAATCATAAAGTTCATTGGGGGTATTATCTATAACATCAGACGGAGTACCNTCAGGATTTGTTAGAAATGAAAAAACATTATCACCTTCGACTCTATATCTAGGGCTTTCTCCAGCTGCAACTCTAGCAGCATTTGAATAATTTGCATATCCAACTCCATCCAACATGTCATATGTCTTAGTAATATCAGCTACAGTTGATGTAAAGTATACATTAAATTTTCCTTTACCATCTTCTTTTGAGCCTGATTTAGTGGTAATTAATACAACTCCATTTGCACCTCTTGAACCATATATTGCTGTTGCAGAAGCATCTTTTAAAATTTCAATACTTTCAATGTCTCTAGGATTAATCCCATTTAATCCACTTTGAGGGTCTTGACCTGTATTCCCAGTTCCAACTGCATTTACATCTTCACCAGCAGACGATATAATAACACCATCCACCACGTATAACGGTTCATTATTTCCTCTTAAACTATTCGTTCCTCTAATTCTAACACTAACACCAGAGTTGGGATTGGCAGCATTTTGAGTAACCTGGACACCAGCTGCTCTACCTTGTAAAAGTTGATCTACGGTTGCTGCAGCTCGTGATACATCATCTTCAACCTTAATAGAACTAACTGATCCAGTCAAGTCTCTTTTAAGTACAGTACCATAACCAATAACTACAACCTCTTCAAGTGCTTCAGTGTCAGGTTGAAGATCTACTGTTATGGAGATTTGATTTGTAACATCGACCTCTTCATTTAGATATCCAATGTAAGAGATGATTAGAACTTGCTCTGCATCTGCAGGAATTGTGATAGAAAAATTTCCATCAAAATCCGTGATAGCACCAATCGATTCAGAACCTTTGAGTTGAACAGTTGCTCCAGGCAATGGAGAACTATTTTCATCATTTACTATCCCAGTAACTGTTTTGGATTGTGAAAAAACAAATAAAGGAAATAGAAATAATACTAAAAATTTTTTCATATTACTTAGTTAGTTAATTGTTGTTGGGTGTAACTTTTACTCCCGTCTTTTANAAATATGCAAAAAAGTNTACTATTAAAAGTCAAAATCATATTTTTTTAGAGATTCTTTTTAATAATTAATTCATGTATAATTAATTTATTGCTAATTTGATAATTTGAATTTTTTACATATGATGTAAAATCAATTGCAAAAAAAATATAATTAATTACTTTTGCATACTCCAATTGGTCGCGTAGCTCAGCTGGATAGAGCATCTGCCTTCTAAGCAGACGGTCGCACGTTCGAATCGTGCCGCGATCACATCAAACCTCAACGCCATGTTGGGGTTTTTTTTTACTTTAATATTTACTAATTTCAGAGTGAAAAATGACGTTATGAAAGTCGTCCTCAAAATAATATTAATAATTATATTTTTTTCTTCATGTCAAAAAAATAAAATTGAAGACAATTTTGTTTTATTGCCCTCTGTAAAAAAAGCAGAGCACAATGGGAAATCATCGTCATTTAATAGCAAATCAGATTTTATTTTTTACTCGCAATCAAATGAGCTTCCAGTTTTACTAAGTCAAACATTAAATTTGAAAAAAGGTACAGCTAATAAACATAACTTATCATTTAAAATTGACAATGAATTAGACATAGCTGATGAGGGTTATCATTTAAATATTTCTAAAGAAAAAATTGAAATTATAGCAAAGGATAAAGCTGGATTATTTTATTCATTTAATTCATTAAACCAATTAATTACTGATTCAAATGATCTAAATATCAATTTACCAATTATTTCAATAAAGGACTTTCCTTCTCTAAAGTATAGATCAATTCATATAGATGTTAAGCACCATACTGAAAAAAAAGAATATTATTTCAAACTTATTGACGAATTAGCTTCTTTAAAAATCAATGGCATAATNATAGAATTTGAAGATAAACTCGGATATGAAAAAAGACCAATTATTGCTGCTCCAGATAGTTATTCCATTTCTTGGTGGAAGAGCTTAAGTGACTATGCGAATGATAGGAATATTAAGATCAGTCCCTTAATCCAAGGTTTAGGGCATGCTTCTTTTATTCTTAAACATGACAAGTACAAAGCTTTGAGAGATGTCTCAGATAATGATTGGGCTTTCAATCCCCTAAATCAGGAAACATATGATGTTCAATTTGATCTTTATAAAGACGCAATTGAAGCTACACCTTATGGTCAATTTTTGCATGTAGGAGGTGATGAGGTAAGAGTTATTGATAGAGATGGAAAAAAGGGATTCGAGCTTAATCTACTGTGGTTGAATAAAGTTTCTGAATTTGCTAAGCAAAATAATAGGATACCAATATTTTGGGATGATATGTATCTTAAACATGGTGGAGTTTGGATGGTTACTAGAAATACAAAACTTTCAAAAGAAAAAGTTGATAGCATATGGATTAAAAATGAAAAAAAATTAACTGAATATCTTGATGATTTTCCAAAAAACTGCATATATATGAGATGGAATTATTTTTACCCTTGGGCAGAAGGAAATCTAAAAACAATAGACTGGTATAAAGAAAATAATCTAAAAGTAATGGGTGCAACAGCTGGTCAAACCAGATGGGTTTTAATGCCACAAGATTATAGTAATATTGAATCAATTAAATCATTTTCTTTAACTTCAGTTGAAAAAGAACTCGATGGTCTGCTACTTACTTTATGGGATGATGACTCGCCACACTTTGAACTTTATAAACGTGGAATTTACGCTTTTGCTGAATACACCTGGGGAGGAAATGATTTGAGTTCCAAAGACTTTAAATCAAAATTTCGACATAAATTTTTCTCACCATCATTTAATGATCCAAAATTTGAATTTATTGACGATCTAGACAAACCTGTAAGAGATTGGGCAAATTTATTTATTAAGGAAAAAAAGCACAGAAATCAAATAACAAAAACCAGTTTGCCACTAGAAACTCATATTGTAGATCTTCCAGAAATTAATAATCCAGGAAAATGGAATCAAAAATTTGATAAAAAAATAACTATTGCTCAGAACCACATTAAAGATTTAAAAATAATAATAGAAAAAATAAATCTGCAACAAACAAAAACAATTAGAGGAAGTTATGCATTAGAGGTGTATGAACAAGTTGCAAAACTAGCTTTATTTAGCTATGAAACTTTCATTGCTATTTCAAATTTTGACAAAGGNNAAAATGATNNAAGTTTATTATTAAATAAAATGGAAGAATTTAGCTCAATAAGAGACAATTTTGAAAAAGTATATTCAAAAAGCAGAAACATAATCAAACCTGAAAATTATATTCTTGATCAAGATCATCACAATCATACTGCTAATCAAACATTAAATATGGATTGGCAATTTATAGCTGAAATTAAACTTTTTGAAAAAATTAACTTAACTTATAATTAATATGAAAAATTTATGTGTTTGGCACGAAAAGTTTACTGAAAAAAAGAGATTATTCTGGAAAGTAACACATTATCAAGCATACTGGATATCTTGGTTCAAAGGCATCGTGATGGGTTTTTTGATTGGATTTTTATTTTCATGTGAAAATTCAAAAAAATCCTCTGAATGGACTTATTTATTTGATGGAGAAACAACAAATGGATGGAGAGCATATAATGGTAAAGAAATCCCNAAAAAGTGGGCTGCAATTGATGGTAATTTAACCTTTGATACTCAATTAAAAAAAGAAGAAAATTGGGAAGGCGGAGGTGATATAATATATCACGTGGAGGAGTTTGAAAATTTTGAATTATATCTTGAGTGGAAACTTCCTGTCGGTGGAAATAGTGGTGTTTTTTACCACGTAAAAGAAGGATATTCTGCACCCTATGCAGTATCCCCCGAATATCAACTAATTGATGATTTTGGTTGGGGGAAACTAAATAACTCTGAGCTTGAAGACTGGCAAAAAGCAGGCGCTGACTATGCCATGTATCCTGCTGATGAAAAAATTAAAAAGTTAAAGCCTGCAGGTGAATGGAATTCTACAAAAATNAAATATACTCAAGAGAGAGTTGAACACTGGCTAAATGGTGANCTAATTGTTTCATTTGTTCCTTATTCTGATGATTGGTATGAAAGAAGAAATTCAGGAAAATGGGATGAATTTCCNGACTATGGTAAATTCAAAAAAGGATACATAGCTTTACAAGACCATGATAGCCCGATTTGGTTTAGAGAAATTAAAATTAAAAAATTATAGAAATGACAAAAAGAAGGACCTTTTTAAAAAACACATCTCTTTTAGGATTAACACCACTAATACCTAATTTTAATTTGTTAAATATAAATGATAAAGTAAAAACTGCCCACATAGGNGTTGGAGGAATGGGAAAATCAGACCTCAATGACATTGCATCTCATAAAAATGTTGAAGTTTTTGCACTTTGTGATGTTGATAATAAAGCTTTAATTGAGGCAGGAAAATTATTCCCTAATGCCAAGCTTTTTAAAGACTATCGTGAAATGTTAAAAAATATTCATGATGAAATTGATGCGGTCATTGTCTCAACACCAGATCACACTCACGCACCTGCATCCATAATGGCAATGAACCTTAATAAACATGTTTACTGTCAAAAACCATTGACTCACCACGTTTCTGAGGCTAGAAAAATGAAAAAATTAGCTGAAGAAAAAAATTTAATAACTCAAATGGGTATTCAGGTTCATTCTTTTTATGACTATAAGTTAGCCACTCTNCTAATTAAATCAGGAATTATTGGAAAAGTTAGCACAGTAAGAGCATGGTGTCCAAAAAATTGGGGATATGATGGGCCTGCACCAATAGGAGAAGATTCAATACCAAACTCTCTTGATTGGAATTTATGGCTTGGAACAGCAAAAGAAAGACCCTACAAAGAAAAAATTTATCACCCTGGCATGTGGAGAAAAATTGTCGATTTTGGTTGTGGAACTTTGGGTGATATGGGTGTTCATATTTTTGACACTCCTTATAATGCTTTGGAACTTGACGTTCCCATTACTATCAAAAATAAATGTAGAAAGCCTAATAACTTTGGTTTTCCTGAAAAAAATTATGTTGAGTATGTTTTTCCCGGAACAAAATATACAACTGATAAACTAACATGGATTTGGGAAGATGGAAAAGGTTCACCAAGAAAACATAAAGATTTAAAATTACCTAATGGTGATAAACTTCCATTACAAGGAGCTATGTTTATGGGTGAAAAGGGAAAACTACTCCTCCCCCATTTTATGGAGCTTCCAAAATTGATTGTGGATAATAAATACATGGATTTTGATGTTTCAAAATTTGTTAAAAATGGTGATTTAAGTGAAATTCCAGTAAGAGATTATGGAAAGGAGTCCCACTTGCACTATCATCAGTTCATAGATGCATGTCTTGGTAAAGATGAGTGTACCGCACCTTTTTCATACTCATCTAGATTGACAGAAACCATCCTTCTTGGTGTCATTGCTGGAAGATTTCCAGGAAAAACACTTCACTGGGATAATTCTAAAGCAAAGTTTGAGGAAGATGAGGCGAATATCTATTTAGATTCAACTTACAGAGATTTTTAATTTATGAATAATTTAAACAGACGAAGTTTTTTAAAATCAACTGCAATTTTTACTGGTGCAACTTTAATAAATCCATCAATACTAAGTTGTCAAAATCCAAATAGTAAATTAAATATTGCTGTAATTGGAGTTGGTGGAAGAGGTGGCGCTAATTTTAACCCTGTTCTTGAATCAGAAAATATAGTTGCCATGTGCGATGTTGATGATAACAGAGCAAAAAATGGTTATGAAAAAATTAAGTCTCTTTTCCCAAGTGTAAAAAAATTCACTGATTTTAGAGTGATGTTCGACAAAATGCATAAGGATATTGATGCTGTAATTATAAGTACACCTGATCACACTCACTTTGCTCCTGCTATGATTTCTATGGAGTTAGGTAAACATGTCTACATGGAAAAACCATTGGCCCATAATGTCTGGGAATGCAGAACATTAAAAAAGGCTGCCAGTTATTACAATATTGTATCTCAAATGGGTAATCAAGGGCATACAACAAATGGAGTAAGACAAATTAAAGAGTGGTATGAAGCTGGGGTATTGGGCGAAGTTCGTGAAGTTCATGCATGGATTGGAAGTTTTGATTTTAGACCAGGTCACTATTGGACACTTCCAGAAAGTTTTCCTCCTCCCAAGTATGAGATTCCTAATCATCTGGATTGGGATTTATGGTTAGGACCTGCAAAACTTAGAGACTATAATCCAGTATATGTCCCTAAATCATGGAGAGGATTTTATGATTTTGGAAATGGTCAATTAGGCGATTGGTCTTGTCACACTTTAGATGGCCCTTTTTGGGCTTTAGATCTAGGAATGCCATACGAAGTTGATTCATATGTTGAAAATAGAATTAATGACCATCATTTTGTATGTGAGAAATCAATTGTTACATATAAATTTCCAGAAAAGAACAATAGACCAGGTGTAACAATGAAATGGTATGAAGGTGGTTTTAAACCAGAAATTGATCCATCATGGCCAATCAAAGAGCTTTGGGGTGGAGGTATGATTATGGTTGGTTCAAAAAACTCTCTGATAACTGGAGGGAGACCTAATAACCCAAAACTTTTAATTTCTGATGAAGAATGGTTAGAGTTCAAAAATAATTTACCAAAAGAAACAATACCAAGACTTAAATGGGGTGATGAAACTCCAGTTCAAGAATGGATTGATGCTATTAAAAACGACTATCTGCCAGAATCAAACTTTAGTTATGGGGCAGATCTAACAGAGATGGCACTAATTGGAACACTATCTCAAAGGTTTGGAGCTAAAATAAATTATGATTCAAAAAATATGAAAATTACCAACCGTCCAGATATAGACGCATATATAAAAGAACCTGTAAGAGAGGGATGGGAATATGGTAGCTCAATTAGCTAGATTTTTGAAATATTCCTGGACCCTAATTATTGCATTAAGTCTTATGTCTTCCCAAAATAAATTAATATCTCCTCTGTGATAATCGTGCAAAGTAGATATTATCAGAGACTTGAAAAGGCCAATTTTTGGAGTTCGTAAAAAAACTCCATTTTGTATATATTCAATTTCAAGGGCATTGCTGAATATCTTTTCATTTAAAAATAGTAAACCCTTATGTTCTGAATACGTACTTGTTCCACTTGAATTCCATGTTACTGGATTCGAACATTCAGCATCCATTAACCATTCTCTATCGACAGTAACATTTCTTTTTTTATCTTTTTTAAATATTTTATATGTGTTCCATGTTAAATATCCTCCAGTTTGAGTTGGTGAACTCATCAACTCTAAATCAAAAAAATCATTAGATGTCACCCTAGTGCCTGGTAAGTATGCTGCTATCAACTTACTTTTCAATTTNTTACCATCAAAAAAGTCTTGCAAAAGCCTTATTGCGTGTCCTGAACCTTGACTGTGTCCTGCAATAATAATTGGTCTTCCCTCGTTGTATTTTTCCAAGTATACCTCAAAAGATCTTTTAATATCCTCATAAGCTAGTTCAAATGCTTTCTTCCCTCCATTTTCCCATCTAAACTCATCAAAAACTTTATAATGAGCCTGCCTATAATTTGGGGAATATAAATTTCCTGAATCTAACCANGCNGTTGACTGATATTTNATTGTTGACTCCATCATAGTATTTGCGAAATCATTATCGTATACNTCCGAATTCCAATTTTTATTTCTTTTATCNGTGAATAAAGTAGGTACTATAAAGAAAACATCTGCCCTCATCAAACCATTATTTTTATCTAGAAAAGGATACTCTTTTAGATCTTTTTGAGGATGAACTAACCAATCTTCAACATTTTCATATGTTGGTTTTACAGGTGGTGTATTTTCCTCAAAATCTACAATTTTATAATTTATGTCTCTATTATCCGATCTTAAAAGACCACAAGAATTTAATAGTAAGAAAAAAGAAATAATGATATATATTTTACTACTTTTAAAAGACATTATTCAAATTTATCAAATATGATGAAATCAAAAGGCAATATTTTTAGAGAATTATTTATATCTATTATTTCAATATTATTAATCTCTTGTTCATTTAATCAACAAAAAGTTTATTTGAAAAAAATTGAAGACTCACCTGCCTATGAAGATTCTTCTCTANAAATCAAAGANATAGTTAAATCTGGTGAAAAATATAANTTTTCTTTTGATATTAACAATTATGATCTTGGTATCCAAACAAAAAAGGAATTTGATTATGACTTAGCAAATTCGGCCAAAGGACAACACATCCATTTTATTTTAAATAATGGCCCATACTCTGCACACTATGATCAAAACTTTGATTATGAACTGCCAGATGGAAACAATGTAGTTTTAGCCTTCCTGTCTAGATCTTACCATGAGTCAGTTAAAAATTCTGATGCTTATGTTCTCACCCAAATTGGTGATTCAAACAAAATCAACTTAGAAAGTGAGTTTCTTTTCTACAGCAGACCAAAAGGAACATATGAAGGTTTGGATACTGAAAAATTATTACT
>FUFK010059687.1_pt1 | contig 19076 bp, 17 predicted proteins | sample 1021851 | NCBI WGS metagenome assembly FUFK01 (sample SAMEA51879418, study PRJEB19060) | metagenome
GCTTTCAACAAGTCAAATATGTTGGAGTTTATTGGTGTCGCTTGCTGCGTTTGGATATCAGCATTAACTCCGCTCTGGGTTAGTAAAATCTTTTTACCAGAGGCCAGAAATTCATTTAGATTGCTGTAAGCAGAAGTATCAATTGAATCTGTGGCACCAGTTATGAGGATGACATCTACATTATTTGGGAGCTTATCTTTTGGATTAAGTGCTCTAAAATTATAATGCTGATTTAATTGCGAAGTAAGATTTTCAGTTTTAGGTTGATTTTCTTGGTCAAGATGCATAATGCCAACGGTTTTCTTATCAAGATTAATAAGAGATTTAATCTTCGTGCTAATCATGTACTCTAGACCTGCAGTGGACTGTATTAATGGTATGATTTCTTTTTTGTTTTCATAAAGTAATACCATCCCCAGATAGACCTTTTTGACAACCATTTCATCATTCTCTAGGGCTTGCATCTGTACCGGCTGGATCCCATCCTTTCGAGCTTGTTCCTCAAGATCAGTATCGGACTCTGGGTCATGAAAGAAAAAGTTTACATAGTTGGACTTTGCTCTGTATTCTTCCAGTATATCCTGCAAGAACCTTCTTGTATTACCCAGCTCATTAGGCAAGTCATCTGAGAAGTATACTTTCATTGTTAAGCGATCATCCAGCTTCGATACGATAGTTTTGCTTGAAGATGAAAGAGAGAACTTTTTATTGTCTGTTAGGTCATACCGGTAAAATAGATCTCTTGCTGTAACGTTAAGTATAATGAGCCCAAACAAAAGAGCCCCTACATAAATTAAAAATGAGTTTTTGTTTTTAACTAACATTATATTAATTCCATTTTCTTGATTCTAGAATGCGAACTGTTAAGGCCAGAAAGAATCCGATTACAGAGCCAAAATAAACAAGGTTTCTGGTGTCAATTACGCCCCTTGACATGTTTGACAGGTGAAAGTCTGTTCCTAGGTATTGGATAATACCACTCAAGGATGGGGGAACGAAAAAGAGTAGTTTATCAAGCATAAAGAATACGAGAACAATTGCTATTCCAACAATGAATGCGATTACCTGATTATCGGTGACACTACTTGCGAATAAACTAACGGCCGTGTAGACACCACCCAATAGCGCAAGTCCCAGGTAGCCAGCAAAAACTGCACCATGATCGATGGATGAACCAACGGAAATGAGTGTAACGTAATGTATTAGAGTGGTTACAAGACCTAAAATGATTAGTGCTAGGCCAGCAAGATACTTACCTATAACAATCTCCCTCTCAAGTATGGGCATAGTGGATATAATTTCTATAGTTCCAAGGCTTTTTTCCCTTGATATGAGCCCCATGGACACTGCTGGAATGAAAAAGAGATAAACAAGAGGAACAATACCGAATAATACTCGCATATCTGACTCGTTTATGAGGAAAAATTGTATGTTAAAAAAATATCCATTAACAAGAGCAAATACAACCAAAAAGACGTATGCCATTGGACTAGTAAAAAATGAATGCAATTCTTTCTTAAAAATGGTTAATACGTTATTCACTTTCGCCCCCTTCATTTTTAGGACTAGTTAGGTTCCTGAAAATGTCCTCAAGGTTTTTTTCCGTCTTGCTCATTTCTAATATGGTCCATGACTTCTCAACAGCATAATTAAATATATCCTTTCTAGGATCTGTTGTTGATTTATACTCTAGCACCGCTTTTATTGAATCGGTCTCCTTATGAACAGACTTGAGACTGATAGAGGGAACCTTGGCTCTAATATCTTGAAGGTCGTTTTCATCTGCATTTTGCACTTCAAGGTGCAGGTTTGTAAGCCCTTGAGAACCCGCAATTAATTCATCACTAGTTCCATCGGCAACAATTTTACCTTTGTCAATGATAATAATTCTGTCGACTGTTGCCTGTATCTCTTGCAGAATGTGTGATGACATTAGAACAAGTTTCTCCTTGCCTAATTTCTTGATCAATCCACGGATTTCTACAATCTGGTTGGGATCTAGCCCAGTTACAGGTTCATCTAAAATTAAAATTTTAGGATCATGTATCATAGCTGCTGCAAGCCCTATCCTCTGTTTGTAACCTTTTGAACAGTTCCCGATTGTTCTATGAACTACACCTTGAAGGCCGCAATCAGCCACAACTTTTTTTAGAGATTCTGTGAAGCCATCACCATCTATCCCACGAATTGATGCGTGAAACTTTAAATACTCGTGCACTTTCATCTCTGAATAAAGCGGATTTAACTCAGGTAAATAGCCAATCATTTTTTGAATTTCTAGACAATTGTCTATAATGTTCATTTCGTCGAGATACACATTCCCTGCGGAGGGAGTGAGGTATCCAGTGATCATTTTAAGAGTAGTGCTTTTGCCAGCACCATTTGCTCCAAGAAATCCTACAATCTCGCTCTCACCAAGACTAAAAGAAATCGAGTCAACCGCCTGAACAGTCCCGTAATTTTTTGAAAGGTTATCAATCCTAACCATCTAAAATCTCCTAATTTCAGTAGATATATATGTTTTAAATATGATAAAGTTCCGAATTTTGCGCGAAATATTAAAAAAAATAATAGCCACAAGAAACCAATTTTGTGTCAAATATCACAAAATTGTCAGTGTACGCGGAATATGTCTTGACAATTAATGCATGTTCAAAATAGATTAATATGGACTGTCTTCCTATAAAAGATGGTCATGGTTAACCAAAAGTAAAGCAAAAGGAGAGTTATGATGACTCGCTTATTTAAATCAATCATATCAGCGTTGCTCATGTTTTCATTTGTAGCAGTACTGCCTGCTGAAACTGCTGTTGAATCAAAGCAAATTGAATTCGCGGTTGAGCAGGAATGTGAAGGCACCTTAGTAGCCAGCGCAGATGTAAAGAAAAAGAAAAAGAAGGGAAAGAAATTTTCCAAAAAAGGTAAGAAGAAAAAGAAAGGCTTTTTCTCAAAAGTTTTTGGTAACAAAAACTAACCTTATCTTATTTCAAGAAAAAAGGGTACTTCATCGTACCCTTTTTTTTTCGCCGAATCCTGCTAAATTTTATGGATAATAATCAGGAAATTTTATGCCTACACCAAAGAAAATAACTTTTTATTTTATTATAGTTATGCTCTCATCTGTAGTACAATCTCAAAACACCGATACTGTCACAGTGGATGATACAGCTTCTAGTCCTAGCGAGATGTACACAAGTGTGGATATAAGCTACTCTCAAGACAAAGGCAACACTGACTTTTTATCCCTCTACTATGGTCTAAACTTTACTCTGGTAGGGGATCTCGGTACCCTGAAAGATACCGAATTTTTATTCGACTTTAGTCGAAGTGATGACCAGCTTGAGGGGCAGCCGTTTACAGACGATCAGTCCATTACACTTAAATTTGATGTCTGGGCAAACCAAAGATTTTCACCATTTTTATTCTTACAAAAATCCTTTGACAAATCAATTGGACTCGAAGACAGGCTAAATTACGGTTTTGGAGCCAAGGTTGGATTAAGTAGGATGTTCTCTGTGAGCTATGCTTTCTTAGCAGAAAAAGAAGATTATAATTATTACACCTATACAGATTCCACATCGGCATTAGCAGCTGGTGATTATTATTTTACCGATTCTACTGCCTTAGACCCAGCTGACTACGCTGATTGGGACTACTATTATGATTGGTGGTATTATTACGCAGACGGAGCAGATATCAACAATAATGATACAACATTTTATGCATACACCGATTCCTCTGTTTTTTATTACGATGATTCTACCGAAGCGAAGCCAGAAGAATTTTTTAGACACTCCATCAGGCCTAAGCTAAAGCTAAAATTATTTGAAGACAATTTAGTCTTTGATTACAGGTTTTACTATAAACCAAGAGTAGATGATTTTAATGATTACCTTCTAGAGCATGAGATCCAAATTTCACTCTCTACATTTTATGAAGCCCTTACCGTTAATCTTAATTACACGAACAAATTTAATTCTAGATACGAGAGTNAATTAATTATCAATAGAGATACTGGTCTGCCATATAAAGCCAGAGATGAAAATCTGACATTGGGCCTCTCTCTTATGTTTTAGACACCAATTATTTAGCGACCACAAGATCTCTGTCCTAACAGTCAATAACAGTTTTTTAATGTGGAATATGATCATTTAAAAATCGAATCTAAGTGGCAAAGACATTGGGACGATGAAAAAACTTTTAAGTCTGATGTCGATCACACCAAAGAAAAACTATATGTTCTCGATATGTTTCCGTATCCGTCAGGTTCAGGACTCCATGTAGGGCATCCACTAGGGTATACCGCTACCGATATTTATTGTCGCTACAAGAGACTACAAGGCTATAATGTTTTACATCCAATGGGCTGGGATGCTTTCGGGCTACCTGCTGAGCAATATGCTCTAAAAACCGGCACCCATCCTAAAATAACAACTGAGGAAAATATTGAAAATTTTAAACGGCAAATTAAAATGCTTGGGTTTAGTTATGATTGGGAAAGAGAAATAAATACAACAGACGAAGGTTACTATAAATGGACCCAGTGGATCTTCTTAAAATTATATGAAAAAGGTTTAGCCTATGAGGCGGAGGTGCCTGTCAACTGGTGCCCAGAGCTTAAGGCAGTGTTAGCCAACGAAGAGGTCATAGACGGAGTATCGGAGATAGGCGGTCATCCAGTGGTACGGAAACCGATGCGTCAGTGGATGTTTAGGATCACAGAATATGCAGAGTCACTGCTTAAAGGTTTGGATTCGCTCGATTGGCCAGATCATGTTAAAGAACTTCAAAGGAACTGGATAGGCAAGTCAGAAGGTTCTGAAGTAATATTTCACATAAAAGACATTAATACTAATATTACAGTATTTACCACCAGGCCGGATACCCTTTTTGGTGCTACTTATTTAGTTTTAGCTCCAGAACATCCACTTGTTAGAGAATTAGCGACCGCGGAGTATCTTGAGAAGGTTGAATTTTATATTGGGGAGTCCCAGAAAAAAAGCGACTTGGATAGAGGAGATCTAAACAAAAATAAGACTGGTGTTTTTCTTGGTAGCTACGCAATTAACCCGGTTAATAATGAAAAAATTCCTTTATGGGTAGCAGACTATGTATTGATGAATTATGGTACTGGTGCTATAATGGCCGTACCTGGACACGATGAGCGGGACTATCAGTTTGCAATAAAGTATGGACTCCCGATTATTGAAGTTGTGTCTGGAGGCGATATAAATACTGAAGCATATACTGATAATGTAAACGGCAAAATGGTCAACTCGTCCAACGATTATGGTCTTGACCTGAATGATATGTTTGTTCCTGAGGCAATTAAAACAACTATCTCATGGCTAAGTAAAAATAATAAGGGAAAGGGCAAGATCCAGTATAAACTTAGAGATTGGCTCTTCTCAAGGCAAAGATATTGGGGTGAGCCAATACCAGTGGTTCATACAAATGACGGGAAAATAATACCATTAGACGATACAGATTTGCCACTGACCTTGCCTCAAGTCGACAAGTACGAGCCTGCCCTGACGGGAGAATCTCCACTAGCAAATATAAAGGAGTGGGTAGAAATAAAAGATGGGAGGAGAGAAACCAATACAATGCCACAGTGGGCGGGGTCATGCTGGTACTTTTTACGCTTTACAGATCCAAATAACAAAAAACTGCCATGGGGAAAAGTGGAGGAGTCATACTGGATGCCTGTGGATCTCTACATAGGCGGAGTTGAGCATGCAGTATTGCACCTACTATATTCAAGATTTTGGCATCATGTGCTTTATGATTTAGGTTTGGTTACATCTCGGGAACCATTCAAAAAATTATTTAATCAGGGTATGATACAGGGTGAAGATGGGCAAAAAATGAGTAAATCTCGAGGAAATGTTATAAATCCTGACGATGTAGTGAAAAAATATGGAGCCGATAGTTTTCGGCTATATGAAATGTTTATGGGACCATTAGAAAAATCTAAACCTTGGAATACCAAAGGTCTTCAAGGGTGTTATAGATTTTTACAAAAAGTTTGGAAGCTTTTTCATAATGAAAATACTAAAATTCTAGAAGACTGCTGTGATGATGAAACAAAAAGAATACTTCATCAGACGATAAAGAAAGTTTCTGACAACCTAAATGATTTAAGGTTTAATACGGTAGTCTCTCAACTAATGATACTTACTAATCACCTATCCAATCTTGAAAATCTTGATAAAAAAGTATTACAAAAATTTTTAATTCTTTTAAACCCTTTTGCTCCTCATATCACTGAGGAGCTGAACAAAAAACTTGGATACGGTGAAATAACAAAATCGAATTGGCCAGAGTATGACAGTAACCTCATATTAGATGATGAAATAATCATTGCTGTCCAGTTTAATGGCAAAAAAAGAGGAACAGTGGAGATAGCTTCAGATATGGACCAAAGTAGCGTTTTGGAATTAGTGAAAAAAACACCTTTTGGCGAAAAGTATCTTGCACAAGCTGAAATTCGTAAAATAATATATATCCCAAATAAAATTATTAACATCCTCTTAGGTTAATTATCTTTAATTTTATCTGACCGAATTTCAGAATTACTTTTTTTTTAATGTTACAATATCCATTTGTGGATAATACTTTTAAAAATTATTTTAAATTAAGTATCATTTTCGTCGATCATTTTTAATAGTTATATCATATAATTAGGTTACTTTATAAAAAAGGAAAAATATCATGAAGAATATTTTAGTGACTGGAGGAACTTCTTACATAGGCAAGCATTGCATTGCCCAGCTTATTGAAAAAGGATATAGTGTCCGAACAACCATCAGGGATATAGGCCGATCTTCTGAAGTCAAGTCTGATTTGGAGAGCCACTTAAACAAANAAATTAATTTAGATTTTCATCAGGCAGATTTATTGAAAGATGAAGGTTGGGAAGATGCAATTAAGGGGTGTGATGCGATTATACATATTGCGGGACCGTTTCCCATGAGCTTTGAGGGTGGCGAAAAAGAACTAACTGGTCCACATGAAGATGGGGCAATGAGGGTATTCAAAATTGCTAGAGATAATGGAGTAAATAGGATTGTACTTACTTCCTCAGTAGCCTCTATCTGGATGGATTCGACCGTAGAGGATACAGTCCGGTATATTGATGAAAACAACTGGACTAATTTATCGGACACCAATTTAGATGCCTATACAAAGGGAAAAGCATTAAAAGAGAAGGCTGCTTGGGATTTTGTATCCAAAAATGAATCTATGAAGTTGACAACTATATTGCCTTCATTGGTTTTGGGTCCCGGAATTGGTTCTCCAGTAAGAAGAGGTTCACTTGAATTTGTTTTGATGATGATCAACAAAGAAATGCCAGTTGCACCTCCATTAAAATTTGGTGTTGTCGACGTACGAGACGTTGCAAGGATGCACATTGCTGCAATGGAGAATGATGAGTCCATTGGAAAAAGAATGATCCTCGCTGAAAATACGTATTGGGTTAAAGAGTTTTGTGCAATGTTAAATGAGCTTGGACATAAAGCTCCTACATTTACTCCCCCTGTTTTTCTTGTAAAGTTTATGGCGAATTTTGATAAGACTATCAAACCCGTCAAGCCTCTGCTTGGAGTTGACTTTAGCTTTAATACGAATCTTGCAAAAACAATTCTGAATTACGATCCAATACCGATAGAGAAAACCATCAAGGATACAAGTGACTTCTTAGAATCGTATGAGCAAGCTTAATGTACATAAGCTCAGTTCTCCTAGTACCCTTCATTCTATTTCTTGTTATTACATTTTATACAACCTTCTATTGGATAAAAAAATTTAAGAAACAGAAGGAATTCAATGAGAAGCTGAGATTAAGCGCCCAAAGAAGAGATAAAGAAGCAAGATTAACCTTAGAGCAAAAGAATAAGGACCTACTGGATTCACAAAAGGAAGCCGAAGCTGCCAATGAGGCAAAAAGCACATTTTTAGCTAACATGAGCCATGAACTGAGAACTCCTTTGAATGCGATTATTGGCTATAGTGAAATGTTAATCGAGGATGCGGAAGATGAGAATGAGGACTTTATACCTGACTTAGAGAAAATAAATAGCTCAGGAAAGCACTTGCTGGGACTGATAAACGAGATTCTAGACTTGTCAAAGGTAGAGTCTGGAAAGATGGAACTCTTTATAGAGGAGTTTGAACTTGAAAAAATTCTCAATGAAGTAGTCTCGACTATAAAGCCACTAGTAGATAAAAATAATAATTCTTTAAATCTTAAGATTCAAACTAAAACAAAATATATCTCAGCTGATGTAACAAAGATTCGTCAAATATTGTTAAATCTTCTTAGCAACGCAACAAAATTCACCAAAGAAGGAGAAATTAATATTCTAGTAAATGATAATGCTCAAAACAACTCGATGCTCGACTTTAATATCGCAGATTCAGGAATCGGAATGACTCAGGAGCAGGTTGATAAAGTCTTTCAGCCTTTTACCCAGGCGGATGAAAAAACAACAAGAAAGTTTGGTGGAACAGGTCTAGGTCTAACCATTACAAAAATGTTTTCAGAAATGATGGGGGGTAGTATTAATCTTAAATCCATCGTTGATAAAGGTACCACCTTTACAGTCTCAATACCAAAAAACGTTACTGATCCGAAAAAGGTAAAGGAGGAAGTTGATTATTCTCATACGGTTAATGATCAAGAAGCGTTTACAATATTAGTAATAGATGACGACCAGGACGCCCAAGATCTAATGAAAAAATTTCTTAAAAAAGAAAAATACAACATTTTGCAGGCCAGTTCCGGTTCAAAAGGGTTAGAAATGGCATCTCAGCATCAGCCTGATTTAATAACTTTAGATGTTATGATGCCAGAAATGGATGGATGGGAAGTGCTCACTGCATTACAAAACAACGAGGAAACTCGCAACATACCAGTAATTATGCTATCAATGCTCAATGAGCCAGACATTGGTTTTAGCCTTGGAGCTACCGACTATCTAACCAAGCCAGTTGATTGGGAACGGTTGTCAGNAATCTTAGATAAGCACAAAATCCAAACTCAATCACAAAGTATTCTTATCGTAGAAGACGATGACATAACAAGAGAAATGCTCAAAAAAAGTCTTGAGGCAAATGATTTTAAGGTAGTAATGGCTAAAGACGGTAAAGAGGGATTAGAAATGGTTGAAAATTCAAAGCCTGCACTAGTTTTATTAGACTTGATGATGCCAGAGATGGATGGTTTTGAGTTTGCAGAAAATCTAAGAACAAACAAAAAATGGTTGGATATTCCAGTAGTTGTCATAACGGCAAAGGACTTGACATCAGAGGAGCATAGTAAGTTGAAGGGAAATGTTGAAGCAATCATGCAAAAAGGTTCATACTCTAAAGATGAGCTACTGAGTGAAATAGGTCGTAGAATAAAAACATTGAAAAGAGAGTAACAAAATGGCAAAAATATTAATAGTTGAAGATAATGAAATGAACAGGGACATGCTGTCTAGAAGATTGATGAGAAAAGGATTTGATGTCGTCATGGCTGTTGATGGTCAAGAGGGTGTAGAGATGGCCAAAACCGAGTATCCAGATATTATTTTAATGGATCTTAGCCTGCCAATAATGGATGGATGGGAAGCCACATCTACTCTAAAAGCAGATTCTGAGACAAAATCAATCCCTATTATAGTCCTTACGGCACATGCTATGGCAGGAGACCGCGAGAAAGCACTTGGTGCTGGTGCGGATGAATATGATACAAAACCGATAGAATTCAAACGATTGTTGGGAAAGATTAAAGAATTTTTAACAGACTAACTATCTCACAAAACTGTGGCTAATAGTAGGGAAAAAGATGCTTTAATCAGCAAGGCAAGACACAATTTAAAAAACCCAGTAAATGCAATTTTAGGGTTTAGCGAAATGTTGATGGAAGATTGTGAAGATGAGGGTTATGATGCACCAATTAAAGATTTACAAAAAATTCATAACTCAGGAGGAGTGATTCTTCAAATAATAGATGAATCATTGTCTGATATAAATTTTAAAAATAGTGGAGAAAATTTTTCCAAACTTGCTTCCAATTTAGAGAGTTCACTCCGAACGCCAATAAATACAGTAATTGGGTATAGTGAAATGCTATTAGATGATAGAGAGAGCATTGATTTAGAAAACTACTCTGAGGATTTAAATAAAATTATAAAATCCGGAAAAGCACTCACGAAAGAGATAGGTAATATAGTATCATTTAACCCTGAAGAAATTTTTCAAAAGAAGGGAGCAGGCATCGATGACATTAGAGGTGTTCTAAATAGCATTCAACCATTAGATAAAGATGAAAAAACAAAAGTGGTAAAGGGCTCTATCCTTGTTGTTGATGATAATGTAAATAATACAGCACTTCTCAAAAAAAGGTTAGAGAAACTTGGGAATGAAGTTCAAATTGCTAATGATGGTGTAGAGGCAATTAAATCAGTTAAAAATACTCAGCCAGATTTAATTCTTCTCGATATAATTATGCCTAACATGAATGGATATGAGGTGCTTGAATTTTTAAAAAAGGATAAGAGATATTACCAAACTCCAATAATAATGCTTACCTCGATGGATGATTTAACTAGCATATACAGATGTATTGAATTAGGAGCAGATGACTATGTAACAAAACCATTCGATAAAACAATACTAGAAGCAAGAATTTCAGCATGCATAGAAAAAAAACTACTTAGGGATAAAGAGCAACAGCTTCTTAAAGAAATTAAACTTGAAAAAGATAAATCAGATAAACTTTTACTTAATATTTTGCCTAGGAATATAGCCGATAGACTAAAGGCAGGCGAATCAATAATAGCCGATAAGCACAATGAGGTATCCATCCTATTTGCAGATATTGTTGAATTTACACCTCAGTCCAAAAATTTAAAACCGGCAGATCTTGTATCAGTATTAAATAAAATTTTCTCTGAATTTGATGACCTTAGTTTAAAATATGGTATCGAAAAAATTAAAACAATTGGAGATAATTACTTTTCAGTCTCTGGTCTAAGCAGTAACTCAAAGGATTCAGCGCTAAGTTTGGTTAAAATGGCATTAGAAATGATTGATACCATAAACACAATCAATTCTGGGATTGAGGTAATGGAGCTTAACATTAGGATAGGAATTCATTCAGGACCAGTTGTAGCAGGCGTAATAGGCAAGAATAAATTTGCTTATGATCTCTGGGGTGCTTCAGTAAATATGGCAAGCAGAATGGAATCAACTGGCGTTAAAAATAAAGTGCAGGTTTCGGAAGACACATATAACCTTATTAAAGATCACTTTATCGTCCAAAAAAGGGAGGGAATCAAAATAAAAGGGATAGGTTTAAAGAATACATATTTAATTATAAGTGAAAAAAGGTAAATATATTTTAGTTATACATAATATATGTTATGCGAACTTTTTATATTTGATCTTTAAAACGGTTCATTTTATCCACTTCTCCTATAAGAATAATCGTCTGATTTGAGGAAAGTAGCGAATCAGATGAAGGATTAATCTTTGAATTTCCTTCGTCGTCCATAATTCCGACAACGGATACACCAAATTTATCTCTAATTCCTGAATCTTTAATTGTGACACCATCATATTTCTGAACCCCGTCTAAACTGATTTCATCAATAGTGAGATTCATTTTAGAGTTTTTAGGCGAAACAACAGATATTGAATCTTCAACCTGCGGTTTAATCAAAATTTCAGCCATTCTATGCCCACCGGAAACATATGGGTTAATGACTTTATTTGCCCCCGCTCTAGCTAGCTTTTCTTGATTATGCTCCCTGGCGCAGCGACTAAGTAAAAAAATATCTGGATAGATTGTATTTATAGTCATAGTCACAAACAAATTATCCTGATCTGTGTCTAAAACCACGGCAACGCCGGCGGCTTTATCAATATTCGCAGATTTAAGGGTTTCTTCGCTGGTTGCATCACCTTTTAATCCTAGCATACCTTTTTCTCTAATTTCCTCTATTTTGTCTTCGCTATAATCTATTATAACAAACTGTTTTCCTTTTTCCGAAAGTTCTTTCGCTATTACTGCTCCCATTCTTCCATAGCCGCATATTATATAATGGTTTTTAAGCTTTGATATTGTTTTCTTCATTTTATTTTTCCAAAAAAGTTGAGATTGTATAAATTCTTCATTAATGGTCCTAAATAATGCACCGACCCCAGTTACGCCAAAAATGATTAATAAAATGGACCAAATTTTGCCATAGTTATCTAAAGTGTGAACCTCACCATATCCCACTGAGGCTAGTGTAATTATTGTCATATAGAGACTATCAAGAAGTGTCCAATCACTTCCGCCAATAAAATAATACCCTAGTGACCCAACTATTATAAGGGCTATAAAGTAAATAATGATCCAGAATTTTGTATTCTTCATTTCTTTTAAATTTACAACTGTATTTTGAAATATGTTATTTTATAAAAGCAAAAAGGGACCGTTTCCAGTCCCTTTTGCTTAGGAGGGTGTTCTTTATAAGGTAAATTTAATCTCTGTCAGCAGCTTTCGCCTTTTCTTTCTGGATTAGAGCGAGATCCTCGATCTCTTTTAGTCTTTTCTCGAGGGCTTTAGTAGTTTGGTCTAATGAGGAAATACTCCGTTTTAACTTTCTTACGGTACCCTTGACTTCTGTAGCTAAATCTTCAAGATCGTTATTCACGTTTCTAAAGTTTCTTTCAGTATCTCTAACAAAATTGTCAAGTTTAAAGCTTACGTCATCAATCATAGATGCAAGTGAGTCCGTATTATTTTCAATTAAATCTGTATTAGAAACGATATCTTTTTGTGCCTGTCTAAGGTGCTTTCCCCTGCCAATGAATCGTAAATTGTATGTTCGTAGGCTATCTGCGTATGCTCCAAGAACTTTGTCTACGTGGTTTTTGTCTGCAAGGTTCAGCTCATCCATCCTCTCATTCAATTGTCGGGTCATTTCCCAATAATAAAAAGCAACCAAGGTGAAAATTAAAACTGCCCCAAATAAAAACTTTTCTTTACCGTTCATGTCTAATCCTAATCTTTATTTCATTCCTTCTAAGCGTTTTTCCCATTCACTCATTTCAGAAGTATCTAATCCCGAAGTATCAGAGCTCATTTGGTCATCGCCTGTTCCCTCAATTGGTACGCTTTCATTCCCTTCCATCAGGTCGTGAATAATCTGATTGCGTCTTTCTGAGCTGTCTTTTAGGCCACCCACAATACCATCAATTTCTTCATTAAAATCTTCAAGTGTGCGCTGTAGGCGCGTAATTAACTCCTCAAGGAGCACTTGACCATAAACCTTATCCATACCGGACAATAGATTATCAAGTTTTTCATTAAGGTAGGTTTCCCTGCCTTCTTTGCTCTCAAAATCAATACTCATTTATATTGTTACAAAATATCAGTGAATTAACAATTGTAAGTCAACAAATTTGTTAAAAGAATGAACTTTTAGCAACCATCAAATTTAGGGCCAGTGATTTATTCTATCGAGGCCAATTTCTTCAAACGATTCTAATAAGAGAAGAAAGGTTTTTTTCTGCACGCTATATGGTAATTTGTCCACAGATTTTATTTTTGTTAAATCCTCTGGCGGACCAAGGTTGGTCACAGGCACGTCCATCTTACCCATTCCTGTGATGGTTATTTTATCATTTATATGTACGGCAATAGATAAAAGCCTCTTCCCCGTTCCCCATTCATATAATTTATAATCTGTAAATAAAAATCCGTCTTCAGGTGCATATTCTTTTATTGAAAAGCCTCTTTTGATGAGATGATTACGAATGCTATTTAGTGTCATTTTTCTTGGCTCGTCATATGAGAAATGAGCAACCATCCTTGGATAAGATGGGCAAAATGAAAATCTAAATACGGAGAATACCGTTAAAAGAGATAGGATAATTCGCAAGATAAATTAATCTATTACTGTACCGATTCTGCTCCACCTTGGGATCCATGTATCAAGATTCAAAGAGAAGTATGCAAACAGGGCTTCCCCGAGAATATAGTTTTCAGGAACAAACCCCCAATATCTGGAATCTAGGCTATCATCTCTGTTGTCACCCATGGCCCAATAGTAATTTTGTTTGACAATAAATTCAGAATATTCCCCTACAGGTTTACCATCAATAATTAAATACTTAAAATGTTCGGGTCGCAGCGACTCGCTCCAAGGAGTTATTAAATTCCCACCGTAGGGGAAGTATTCTTCAAACACTGTTTCGTTTCCCTTTCTCCTAAATATCTCATTTGGATCCTGCAGAGTAAATTCGTAAATAACATCATCATTTCTCAGGGATGCCTTATGACCTTCCATTAAAATGATCGGCAGTAGATATCGCCAGTTCGTTTCTTCATGTATTGGAAATACATCACCATTTTTAGGAACATAAACTGGTCCCAGATTATCTCTATTTATATTCACATCTGAGCTGATATAAATATCCGGTTGGCTGAGCGTTTTTTGCATCGGTGGAGCTAAAAATTTTCCATTTTCCCACATTGGCACAAGCTGCCTGTTGACAAATAACTTTTTATCCGAGATAGTTAATGTATCTCCAGGTCCCGCAACGCATCTCTTAACATATTTAACGTAGATATCCCTTGGGTATTTAAATATGAGCACATCTCCTACTTTAGGAATTTTAAAAGCTGGAAATTTATAGTATGGAATAAAAAAACCGATATCTGTGTAAGGAATGCCTAGCCAATCAGGGGTTCGCATACCATATACAAATCTGCTACCTATTAAAAAATCACCAGTCATAATTGTATTCTCCATACTACCAGTTGGAACAATATAGGCTTCAACTACTGTTACTTTAATTAATAAAACAGCGAGTATTATGAAAAATATAGCTTTTGCTTCTGAAATAAATTTGTTCTTATCCATCTTGCTTTAATCGTCGCTGTAGTAATTTGAATTACTCAAGTTAACTGAATTCCTTTTAAATGTTTGATTTTTGGTGCGTCGTTTCTGTTCAATTTTACGAAAATATAGTCTAATCTGTGCTTACCAAAATATCCGTCCTCCTCATTTATTGATTCTATGTTGTTTTTCGCTTTAATTTTTTTTGTGCTATCAAAATCGCCCTCATACAAGCTAAATGGAAAAACCTGTATAAATATTCTTTGCTGATCAAAATGTGCGATTATGTTGAATTCAGTACCAGCATCAAGAGTTCTATTCATCTGGATGATTTCATAATTAAGTTTCTTTAAATACAGCGCCGCTAGTTTTTGCATCATCCACTCGATTCTACCCTCTTTCTCTAGCCAAATTATAGATGGCATAGAATTCTTTACAGGCCCAAATGACCTGCGGTGTATAGGTGTAGCCTTGAAAATTTTTAATGCGTCAAGATGCTGTTTCGTACCATATCCGCTGTTTTTTTCAAAACCATATTCAGGAAAAATTTTTGAGTAATGGACCATCAAACGATCTCTAGTAACCTTTGCAATAATCGAGGCGGCCCTTATTGAATCAACCTTATCATCCCCCCCTATTATTCCCTCATTAGTTATTTTTTGGTCTCTCAGTGGTTCACCATCAATTAAAATCTTTTCAGGGGTCACTGATAAATTTTCAATCGCGGAATTCATCGCAACAAAAGTAGCCTCCCTAATATTAATTTTATCAATAGTCTCCACATCTACGCTTCCGATTCCTATAGAGATAGCTTTTTCAGTTATTAATGGAAAAAGTTCTTCACGGGCTTTTTTTGTGAGCTTTTTAGAATCTCTTAAACCTTGGATAGGATTATCTTTGTTCAAAATCACAGCCGCAGCTGTAACTGGACCTGCCAGTGGACCTCTTCCCACCTCATCTATTCCTGCAATTATCATAGATATTAAACCTTAGCACTAAAATGATGTCAATAAATTTAGTCAAACAAAAAAATAAAAAGTATTTCCTAATTGAATTATTATCAATAATAGTCTTTATCATTAAATATACTACTATTAAAATAATAGCCTTTAAATCATACAGGGTCAATAACGATGAACAGAAAAACTGCAGGTATCGTCTCTTTTGGTATAATCATTTTCATAATGTACGCTTTTGGTATAAGTACGTTCGAGGCTATTTGGTCGTTTCCGTCGCAGAGAGCAGTGCCTCTCATGGTGCTAGCGTTGGTTGGGACCGGCATCTATGCTACCCTGCAACTTGGCTTTCCTCAAATTAAATACTTAAAGCATGGGATTGAAGTCACAAGAGGCGTCTACGATAATCCGGATGACGAGGGAGATTTAAATCATTTTAGGGCTCTTACAACCGCTCTATCGGCCACCGTTGGTATTGGAAATATCGCTGGAGTTGCCACAGCTATTTACTATGGAGGACCAGGTGCGTTATTCTGGATGTGGGTCACAGCATTTTTCGGGACAACTTTAAAATACGCCGAATGCTCCCTTTCTCTCGAATATCGTGAAATGGACGCAATAGGAAACACTGCTGGCGGACCTATGTANACTATTGAGAATGGCTTAGGCAAAAAATGGCGCTGGATGGCTGTTGCATTTGCTTCCTTTGCAATAATCTGTTCCTTTGCTACAGGAAATGCAATACAGTCTTTTACTGTATCAGATCAACTCTATTCAGAGGTTTCGAGTGTTGTTGGAAAAGAACACTTTTTAACACTAAAGCATGAAATCTGGTCGGATTTTAATGTTTCAATATTCCAGGCTTTAATTGGACTATTGATGTCTGCAGTAGTTGCAATGGTTATTATAGGAGGTATTACACGTATTGGTTCCTTTACGGGATTTTTAGCGCCATTTATGGCTTTAATATATGTTTTCTCAGCTGCCTTAATTATTATTGTCAACATTGATAAAATTGCAGACAGTTTTAGCTTAATAATTTCAATGGCCTTCAATCCTCCTGCAACGATAGCAGGTACCGGCGGCGGTATTCTNATGACAATGCTNTGGGGTATTAAAAGAGGTCTCTATTCTAACGAAGCAGGACAAGGCTCTGCAGCTATTGCACACTCCACCGCTAAAACAAAGTACTCTATTAGAGAGGGTGCAGTCGCAATGCTAGGTCCTTACATTGATACTCTAATTATTTGTACAATGACCGGTCTAGTAATNATCTCAACNGGCGCGTGGAAGCATACTGAATTTTTTGTAAAAATAACTGCCACAAGCATTGAGCAAGCAAATGAAGCTTTTAAAACTGGTGTGTTCCAGGGTAGAGAATTATTAAATAGTAGTTTACTCACCTCTTATGCGTTCAAACAGGGCCTAGGATTTTTAATAGGTTTTGGAGATAAGATTGTAACACTATCTGTTTTACTATTTGCTCTTTCAACGGCAATAGCATGGTCGTTTTATGGTAATCGGGCAGCCGTATACCTTTTTGGCGAGAAGGCTATAATCCCCTACCTGTGGGTGTATGTGCTGTTTGTATTTATTGGCGGTGTAGCAGAGCTCGAGGCGATATGGGCCTTTGGAGATGCCGCTCTTGGGATAATGACATTTCCTAACCTTATATCCATAGTGCTCCTAACTGGAGCACTAAAAACAATGACAAAAGATTACTTTGCGGTTGAACATGTCCCATATAAAAAGTGAGAAGTTACTTGATGTAGCGGTAGAAGCATCTTTAGCTGCCTCGGACCTTATCATGGAGGCTCTCCAAAAACCAAAAACCAGTAATCATAAGGGCACGACAGACCTCGTTACAGCTACTGATCTTGAATCCGAGAAAATAATCAAGGCTATAATTAAGGCATCATTTAGCGATCATTCAGTCCTAGCTGAAGAGACTGGCAAAGAAACCAGCGAATCAAACTATTTATGGGTCATTGATCCTTTGGATGGTACAACAAATTTCGTTCACGGATACCCATCCTTTGGAGTCAGTATAGGGGTATATTTTAACAGAGAACCAATTGCTTCAGCTATAATAGAGATGCCCACATTAAAGCTTTACACTGCCATCAAAGGAAAGGGTGCATTTTGTGAGGGAAAAGAAATACATGCCTCAAAAACTTCAAGCATTCAAGATTCTCTTATGGTTACAGGGTTTGGTTATGAACATGGTGAAAATTGGGAAAAAAATATGGGTCTCTTTAGACACTTCACTGATATTACTCAGGGAGTTAGGAGACTAGGGGCTGCTGCCATAGATATGTGCCACGTTGCATGTGGAAAGGCAGATGCATATTGGGAGTACGATATAAAACCATGGGATATTGGCGCTGGTATTTTAATCGCTAAGGAAGCGGGGTGCGTAGTATCTGACTTTACTGGTAAAAATACGGATATGTATACAGATAATATTTTGCTAACAAATGAGGCCCTACACAGCGAGATGGTCAAAGAAATCAAGGATCATTTAAATTGATCCCTAAATTGTTTTTCAGACCATAAACTTACAATCTGCATGACAAGGTTCCTTTTTTTGTTTAAGGTAATAATCTCCATCGCAGTGAAAGAATAGACTGGACCTCCCTCCTTTTTTGAACCTTCCCAATAATAATAAATTACAGCCTTATTCTTTTTTAATACTAGATCTATAATTTCAATATCATAATCATACCAGATTGCAGCGTAATCATTAATGTTACTCAAGAAAGAGATTTTATTCTGCTTATACTGGTATTCTTTTAATGGAATTTTTAACTCTGTAAATGTTGAATCATTTTTTTTATTTACAATTAATTTCTGCTCTTCACCAGCTGGGCCATTTATCTTCAAGCCTGAAGAGTCAATTGGAACACCATTTAACTCAAATATTCTATCTCCCTCCTCAAGCATGCCATCAGTAGAATCGTATAGTACTGAGGATACCATAAAGCTTCCATCTACATAGTGGCCATCTATCCCGAGACCAACATAGGGAGTATGATAATAAAGAAAATTTTCATCGATTATTTGACTGACTATCGAGGTGTCACCACCATACCTTGCTTCGATAAAAGACTCAATATCAACATCCTTTAAAGGGGATTTTCCGTAAATCCATATTTTAAATATCAGAAAAGTTAGTATAAAATATTTCATAGTAATTAGTACGCCCGACAGGATTTGAACCTGTGACCTTTGGAACCGG
>FUFK010061152.1_pt1 | contig 19070 bp, 16 predicted proteins | sample 1021851 | NCBI WGS metagenome assembly FUFK01 (sample SAMEA51879418, study PRJEB19060) | metagenome
TTCATTTGGTAATGATTCTATACCGCCGAAACGTCTATTCCTTGATTGGTAATCAATTATTGCTTTTAGAAATTCAAACTCATTAAAATCTGGCCACAGAACGTCAGATATATAAATTTCTGAATAAGCTAATTGCCATAAAAGAAAGTTACTTATTCTTTTTTCTCCACTAGTTCTTATTAGTAATTCAGGATCCTTAATTCCTTGAGTTAATAGCTCTGAATTAAATAGTTCTTCATTAACTTCACTTGGTTTTATTTCCCCAGAAGAAGATTTTAATGCTAATTCTTTTGCAACTTTTACTATTTCTTGCCTACCTCCGTAATTCGCACAAACGTTTAATAAAAAGGAATTATTATTTTTTGTTAGAGATTCCGAGCTATATATTAATTGTTTTAGATCCTCTGGGAAAGGAGATAAATCTCCGATGAATTTTATTTTAATTAATTCTTGATGGATCTCTTCGATTTCGTTTTTCAAGACTTCTCTGAAAAGGTTTATAAGGAAATCAACCTCTTTCGTTGGCCTTGTCCAATTTTCAGTTGAAAAAGCATAAACAGTAAGTACCTTACAACCTAAATTTTTTGATGCTTTAAGAATTTCTTTTAATACGCTGACTCCCTTGTTATGACCAAATGATCTAGGTAAGCCTTTTTTTGTAGCCCATCGCCCATTCCCATCCATAATTATTGCGACATGTTCTGGCACTTTTTGCTTATCTATTCTTTTGGATAAGTCAGTATTTTTCTTGTAAATTATTTTACCAAAACTCATATGTTAATCCTTTATATTTGAAAAGCTTTCTGATTTAATTGACTCTTTTTCATTGATATCACTGATAATATTATCATTAGAGTTTGTCTTATGGGATATGGCATTTTTACTTAAAGTTGATTTACTATTACCCATAGAGTTTTGATTTCCAATCAAATTTTCAAGAAGTTCTTGTAATCGACTGCTAGTAATTGGCCTCTCAAGCTTCCCCTGGTTTGCTAATGATAACGTACCTGTTTCTTCAGAAACAACTATACAAATACACCTATCAAATCTTTCCGTAATTCCTAATGCAGCTAAGTGTCTCGTGCCATATCTACTAATTCCTTGCCTTGACAGAGGCAGTATTACTCCAGCAGATATTATTTTATTACCTTTAACAAGAACTGCCCCATCATGTAGAGGTGTATCTGTTGCAAAAAGATTTATTAAAAGGTCAGTAGATAGTTGAGCTTCAATATTTGTCCCTGAATATAAAAAATCTTCAGGCCTCAAATCACTACCTAAATCTACTACGATTAAAGCTCCTCTTTTATTTTTGGAGAGTTTACCAGCAGCATCAACTAACTGAATAATAGTAGTTGACGTTGCTCTAAATTCTTTTGGAGGGTTTCCTAGTAAGACTGCTAGCCTTCCAGTCCCTAATAATTCCATTAATCTTCTTAGTTCTCCTTGCCAAAGTATTGCTAAGGAAAGAGAGCAAGCGAGTACTACAGCATCAATTAATTTTGATGTTAATGGGAGGTAAGCATATCTTTGTATAAACCATGCTGATGAAACTAAAAATAAATATCCTCTCAAAAGCCATAATGTCCTCTGTTCTTTAACTCTAGAAAATAATAAAAGTCCAAACCCAACAGCAAATAAGACATCTAATAAAAGCTTTAAATTTATAAACCCCCAGAAATTCACATCAAAATCAAAATTAATCTAAATGTACCTAATTTTGTTTAATAAAGCGATCAGGTAAGACATCATATTTTAGAAGATCTAAAGGACTTTCTCTTTTTTGAATAATCTCAGCTTCACCATCACAAACTAAAAGAGTAGCTGGTCTAGGAATCCTATTATAATTTGAACCCATAGAGTTATTGTATGCACCAGTACCAAAAACACATATTAGATCTCCTGTTTTGCAATTTGCTAGCTCTATCTCTTTAAACAATACGTCTCCTGATTCGCAGTGCTTGCCAGCGATAGTAAATTTATTTTTGGAATTTATATTGAAAGGATTTCTAACCAAACATGCAGAATAACTTGATTGATATGTTATTGGTCTTGGATTATCACTCATCCCACCGTCGACAGATAAATATGTTCTGATCCCAGGAATTTTTTTAAAGGCTCCTATTTTATAAATTGTAATTCCTGAAGTAGATACAATAGATCTTCCTGGCTCACACATCAATGTAGGTAAATCTAAATTATGTTTATTGCAAGCTTTAAGAACCGAGGTGGAAATTGTTCTTACCCACTCATCGATTGAAGGAGGGTCGTCATCTTCTACATATTTAATACCTAAACCTCCTCCTACATTTAGTTTTTCAATGTAATGTCCATATTTTTTGGCGTCTAAAATAACACTAACCATTATTTCACCCAGATCCTTATGAGGGTCTAGTTCAAAAATCTGGGAACCGATATGAGCATGTAATCCATTTAATTTAAGATGTTTGGTATTACTAATTCTTTGAAATAGGGTATTTAAATATTCAATCCCGAAACCAAATTTGCTATCAAATGATCCTGTCCTTATATATTCATGAGTGTGGCATTCTATTCCAGGAGTAAAGCGAATCATTATCTCTAAGTCACGATTAAATGAATTTGAGATTTCTTCCAATCTTTCTAAGTCATAATCGTTATCAACTATTACATTAATATTATTTTTAACTGCAAACTCTATTTCTTTGTCTGATTTATTATTTCCATGAAAAACAATTTTCTCGTTTGGCACCCCACCTTTGAGTGCAGTTAAAAGTTCTCCTTCTGAAACCGCATCAAGTCCTAATCCCTCTGAGGAAACGAGGTTGCTCATGAAGATAGAACTATTTGCTTTAGAAGCATATATTGGAAGTGATTTTCCAGGATAATATTTCTCCAATGCTTTTTTATAAGCTCTACAAGATTTTCTTAAAGTAATTTCATCCAAAATGTAAAGAGGAGAATCATATTTTTTAACTAATTCTTCAATTGAGCATCCACCAATTGATAACTTCCCATCACTTCCGATAGATGTAGTAATAGGGACTATGTTTTTGTTTGGACTGTCTACATCAATCTTTTGTTTTAAGAAGGATTCCTTTTCTTCCATGTGTATATCTTAAATAATGTAATTCTTAATTTGTCATATTTTATAATGACTTTAATTTCAAAAATTTTAATATTTGTCTACTATAAAATGATATCCATTAAATCTATAAATGAGAAAGATATTGATTTATGTTATGAATTAGATTTAAATACAATTTCGTTATGGAGTAAGAAGCAGTGGACTAAGGAATTTAAAAAAGAGGGTATAAAAGTCTTTGGGATATTACTTTCAAATAATGTAATAGGGATATGTGTTTTTCATGTGGTTCTTGATGAAGCTCAAATAAATTTTTTTGCAGTAAGTCATAAATACAGGAAAAAAGGTTTTGGAACTTACCTTATGAGTTATCTAATTAATGAATGTAAAAAATTAAATGTACATAAATTACTTTTAGAAGTCTCTCATACTAATTCTACAGCTGAGAAATTTTATAGTCGCTTTGAATTTTCTACTGTAGGGATAAGAAGAAATTATTATAAGGACGGTTCAGATGCTCTCTTAAAAGAAAAAAAATTAACAACTAAATAATATAAATATTTAATTGTTCGGATAACCAGAATGCTTGAAATTACTGTAATTTATTGCTATATCACTAAAAAAGTTAAATTTAATTCAATAAATTATATTTTTGGGTATTCACAAAAGCTCATTCTGAACACAAAATTGACATATTACTGGTAGGTTATTAGTAGGAATATAATCTTCTAATGTTTGAAAGATTTACAGAAAAAGCAATAAAAGTCATCATGCTTGCTCAGGAGGAAGCTAGAAGACTTGGTCATAATTTCGTTGGAACAGAACAAATTCTACTAGGTTTAATTGGAGAAGGTACAGGGGTTGCAGCAAAGGTGCTTAAATCACTAGGAGTTAATTTAAAAGATTCAAGAATAGAGGTAGAAAAGATAATTGGTCGAGGTTCAGGTTTTGTTGCTGTAGAAATACCTTTTACCCCTAGGGCTAAAAGAGTTTTAGAGTTATCCTTAGAGGAGGCTCGTCAATTAGGTCATAATTACATAGGTACTGAACACCTTTTATTAGGTTTAATAAGAGAAGGCGAAGGTGTTGCAGCAAGAGTTCTTGAAAATCTTAGTATCGACCTTACCAAGGTTAGAACACAAGTTATAAGGATGCTTGGTGAAACAGCTGAAGTGGGTAGTGGAGCAAATCCAACTAAAGGTAATTTAAAAACTGCTACTCTCGATGAATTTGGAACAAATCTAACAAAATTAGCTAGTGAATCAAAATTAGATCCAGTTGTCGGCCGTTATGCGGAAATAGATCGCGTAGTTCAAATATTAGGCAGAAGGACAAAAAATAATCCAGTTCTTATTGGAGAACCTGGCGTAGGGAAAACAGCTATAGCAGAGGGTTTAGCCCAAAGAATACAGCTTGGGGATATTCCAGACATACTTGAAGATAAAAGAGTTTTGACTCTTGATATAGGCCTTTTGGTTGCTGGAACAAAATATAGAGGAGAATTTGAAGAAAGATTAAAAAAGATAATGGAAGAAATCAAATCTGCAGGAAATGTTATTCTTGTCATAGACGAAGTTCATACTTTAATTGGTGCTGGAGCTGCTGAAGGAGCTATAGACGCTGCAAATATCCTTAAACCAGCCTTAGCTAGAGGAGAACTCCAATGTATTGGGGCTACAACTCTAGATGAATACAGAAAACATATTGAGAGAGATGCTGCTCTTGAAAGAAGATTCCAACCCGTCATGGTTGGGGAACCATCTATTGAAGATACAATCGAAATCTTAAAAGGTCTTAGAGAACGTTATGAACAACATCATCGACTAAAAATCACTGATGATGCTCTTGAGGCTGCAGCTCATCTAGGTGACCGCTACATATCTGATAGGTTTTTGCCTGATAAGGCTATAGATCTTATAGATGAGGCAGGTAGTAGAGTTCGTTTGATAAACTCAAAACTTCCACCCGAAGCTAAACAAATAGATAAAGAATTAAGACAGATTCAAAAACAAAAGGAAGAATCTGTAAGGGACCAAAACTTCGATCAGGCTGGTCAATTAAGAGAAAAAGAGATGGAATTGTCTGCAAAAATCAAAGAGGTACTTGAAAATAAAAAAGAATCTACATCTGAAGATGAATCTATTAACGATACAAACTCAGTAAATAACGATCCAAAACTCATACAAAACCCTATGGTTAGTGAAGAAGATGTAGCTCATATTGTTGCATCTTGGACTGGTGTACCAGTACAAAAATTAACTGAAACAGAATCAGTCAAACTTCTCAATATGGAGGAAACTCTTCACCAAAGGCTAATAGGACAAGATGAAGCTGTAAAAGCTGTTTCTAGAGCAATAAGAAGAGCGAGAGTCGGTTTAAAAAATCCTAATAGACCAATTGCTAGTTTTATATTTTCTGGCCCTACTGGTGTAGGTAAAACTGAATTAACTAAATCATTAGCCTCATATTTCTTTGGCAGCGAAGAAGCAATGATTAGATTAGATATGTCAGAATTTATGGAAAGACATACAGTCAGTAAACTTATAGGTTCACCTCCGGGATATGTTGGATTTAATGAAGGTGGTCAACTTACTGAGGCAGTTAGAAGAAGACCTTATACTGTTGTATTATTCGACGAAGTAGAAAAAGCTCACCCAGATGTATTTAATCTACTTTTGCAACTTCTTGAGGATGGTAGATTAACAGACTCCAAGGGTAGAACTGTAGACTTTAAAAATACCTTACTAATAATGACTTCCAATATCGGTTCAAAAGTGATCGAGAAAGGCGGTGGTGGTTTAGGATTTGAGTTTTCCGGTGATTCTGTTGAAGATAGTCAGTACAACAGAATTAAATCATTGGTTAATGAAGAACTAAAGCAATACTTCAGACCTGAATTTTTAAATAGACTTGATGAAATTATTGTCTTTAGGCAACTATCAAAAAATGAGGTTAAAGAAATTGCTGAAATAATGTTGCAAGAGGTTTTTGCAAGATTACAAGATAAAGGCATTAAATTAGATGTAACAGATGCTTTCAAAGAAAGACTGGTTGAAGAAGGCTATAACCCATCTTATGGAGCAAGACCTCTAAGAAGAGCTGTTATGCGCTTACTAGAGGACAGTTTGGCTGAAGAAGTTCTTTCGGGAAGAATAAAAGATGGCGATAAGGCTTTAGTTGATATAGATGATAATAAAAAGGTAACAATTAATATTTCTTCTGAAGAATCTCCTCAAGAGTTAGCTGGTGCTAATGTCTAATTATTCAAAGTAGATATGCAATCAATCTCTCCAGAAATTATATTTAGGGGAAATTATGCTTGGCAAAAATCTTTACCTCAAATTACTAAATTAACTAAAAGCCCACTAATTTTAGGTAGAGGTATTCATACGAATAATCTGAGAAATAGAATATTTAATGATTTAAAAAATCAAAACCTCAATGTTAATATTGCTAATTTAGAATTTGATTGTTGTTACGAAGATATTTCTAGAGTAAAGAATATAATTCTAAAGAATAATAATGATTCTTTAATCGCAGCTGGAGGTGGTAAAGTTTTAGATTCTGGGAAATATATTGCTGATTTTCTAAATATCCCTTGTATTACAGTTCCTCTTAGTGCCTCTACGTGTGCAGGTTGGACAGCCTTATCGAATATTTATACAAAAGACGGACAATTCATAAAAGATGTCCCTTTGGGATCTTGTCCTAAAATCCTAGTATACGATCATAAATTTATTCAAACAGCTCCATCTAGAACACTCGCTAGTGGCATAGCTGATGCTTTGGCAAAATGGTATGAATCATCAATAACAAGTTCAACAATAGATGATGGTCTTGTTCAACAAGCTATTCAAATATCAAGAGTTCTAAGAGATCAACTATTAATAGATGGAGAAAAAGCATTCACAGGTCAATTTGAAAATAATCCTTCTTGGCGAAATACAGTTGAAGCTTGTGGACTTACAGCAGGATTAGTTGGCGGCATTGGCGGAGAAAAGTGTAGGACTGCTGCTGCACACGCTATTCATAATGCAATTACTCAGATAATTACTCCAAATAAATTCTTACATGGTGAGATTGTTGGGGTTGGATTATTATTGCAATTAAGACTAGAAGAAATGAAAAATAATAATAAATTAGCTGATCAATTAATTAAACAATTGTTGGTGCTTATGAAACAATTGAATTTGCCTACTACTATTGCACAACTTGGAATAAATGTTTTTGAAAACAATAATTTAGAGAAAATTGCTGATTTTACTTGTCGAGATAAATCTGAGATTCACTTTTTGCCTTTTGAAGTTCATAAAAAAGACATAGCGGAAGTTATTGCAAATTTTGAACAACAAAAAATTAAAATTTAATCATTTTTTTGACTAAAACCCATTTTGAAAAATTAAATAATTTAAATGTGGAATTTTTTGAAAGTGCAAAATTGTCGCTATTAGACCCATTAGGTCTTTATTTGGCAAACGATGTTAAGTGGATAAAACTCAATCAAAATTGGAACTCTTTAGAATTCCCAGTTGTCATTGGAGGAAAAGGTCAACCTATACTTCTTCTTCATGGATTTGACAGTAGTTTTTTAGAGTTTAGGAGAATATATAAATCATTAAAAAGAAATTTCCAAGTTGTAATTCCTGATCTGCTAGGTTTTGGTTTCAGTCCTAGGTGCGCAACAAATGAATACAATTCCTCTAAAATTATTTCGTATTTAGTTGATCTCCTTAAGACCTTACAAATATCAGAAAATCTAAATATTATTGGGGCCTCTATGGGAGGTTCAACTGCTTTAAAACTAGCTTTTGAGCTTTCTGATTCTGTTGATAAAATTATCCTTTTATCTCCGGCCGGATTGTTCGGAAAACCTAAGAGAATACCATTTCCTCTCAANCAAATTGGAGCCTCATTTCTTGGATTACCGCAGGTCAGAAAAAGTCTTTGTAGGCAAGCATTTGCTTTCCCAGATGAATGTGTTGGCGAGATGGAAGAGCAAATTGCTTCAATTCATTTAGGTTGTAAAGGATGGAGGAATTCACTTGCATCGTTTGCAAAAAGTGGAGGGTTTGCTGGAACACATAAATATATACAAAATATCCCAATTAAAACAGTATGTGGAGAAAATGATCGTATTCTTGGAAAAAAAGAGATTAAAAATATAAGAAAAATTGAAAAATTAAATTTTGTAGGATTGCAAAATTGTGGTCATCTTCCTCATGTAGATCAACCATCATTATCTAGTAAAATCATCCAAGATTATTTTTCAGTAAAAAACTTTCTAAATTAATTTAAATACTTGAGAATTATAAAAATNTANNANAAAACAGATGGNGTAAAGATNTAACTGTCAATTCNNTCAAGAATNCCTCCATGTCCCGGTAAAAAAGTTCCGGAATCTTTTATTTTTGCATCTCTNTTCATCATNGATTCAATTAAATCTCCAACTAATGCCATAAGAGAAATTNAAATTCCATATANNATTCCAACNAATAATGGATTTTCCCAATTNANTAAAAATGCNAAAANTATNGCTANTAAANTTGAACAGGATATTCCTCCAATTAAACCTTCTATAGTTTTGCTNGGAGATATTGGAGANAGAGATGTTTTACCAAATGACTTCCCAATGAAATANGAACCAATATCACTAGCTACAATTAAAAAACAAGAAGTTAAAGTTAAATGAAGACCTGTAGTATTTGATAGGTTTTCAAACGAAATAAAACCTGGATTAGAAATTATTATTACTGAATCTAATTCCCTTAACTTAATCCAGTAACTAGGTAAAAAACCTAAATAGAATAAACCGAAAATAGAGGCTGCAATATCCGAAATGGTCCCAGGTTTTGGTTGCAAAAGTAACCATGTACATATTACAACTGAACAGATAGGCAAAATTGAATTTGATATTTCCCCTTCAAGCAAACCAATGGTTTCAAGATAGGTAAAAATTATAATAACGAAAGATGAAAATAATGTGGTTTTTGTGGCTGGTTTTATTCCTTTAAATTCTGCCATTCTAAAAAATTCCAATAATGCTAAATAAGTGAGCAAAGCTATTGCTAATGTAAAAACCCATCCCCCAAGCAAAACAACAATTAAGCCAAAAATTCCTATAAGTAATCCGCTTCTTAATCTCATGTCAAATTTATCTCTTTATATCACTCTTATATTAAAATTTACCAGATCTTTGTTGCATAAACTTTGATTGTTTATCCAGTTAATCCTAGCCATGTCAATTTTTTCTCCAGGAACTATTAGAGGTATCCCAGGAGGATAAGGGCAAATAATATCTCCAGATATTTTATTTAATGATTGCGAGAAAGGAATACTTCGAGTCTCACTTCTCCAAGCAATTCCGATTTCAATTTCGGGTGATTGAACTAATTTAAATGGAGATTGAGGCACCTCAAAACTTTTTAGTTTTTTGGAATTTAATAGTAATTTATTCCACAATTTTTCAAACAAATTAAGAAAATCTTTGTGATTTGCAAATCCTAAGCAAAAAGTGAGAGTCATCATTTCTGGCAATTCAGCAATAAGACCATTTCTATAAAAAAATTTGTCAGCAGTAAAACCATCAATTCCAACCTTAGAGGTGTTTACCACAATTTTTAAGGGGTCTTGGGTTTCTATGAGAGGAATATTCTTTTGGATTAATGTTTTGTAGATACTTTTTGCTTCTAAAATTCTTTTTTGATATTTTGATAAACTTTTTTTATTTAGCCAGTCTTTAATAGATTCTTCACAAGAAGAAATTAATAAGGAACTTGGACTAGTAGTTTGCAACAAATTAATACTCTTCATTAAATTATGCTCATTCACTAGATTTCCTTTGTACCAAAGTACAGCTGTTTGAGTTAAACCATTGAGTGACTTATGCAATGATTGAACGACTAAATCAGCGTTTAAAGATAAAGCAGATTTTGGTAAATTGAGGTTTTCACAAAAAAGGAAATAAGAACCATGTGCTTCATCAACTAAAACAGGTAAATTTTTTTGATGACAAAGATCTATTAAAGGCTCTAAATCTCCTGCATAACCTTGATAAGAGGGACTAACAAGAATTACACCTACAATTTTATTCTCATTAAAATTTAATTTTTTAAATACATTTTCTAACCAAATTTTTGTTATTGGTTTGTAATGGCCTGTTTCTGAGGAAAATTCCAGATCAAAGAATATTGGAAGTATGTTCTGCATCGCACAGGTTTTGATAACACTTATGTGAACATTTCTAGGCATCAGAATAGTTTCGCCAGGATTTGCCATTGCAATTATCGCTGATTGTATTAATCCAGAAGCCCCATTAACTCCAAAAAAACATCCTTTCGCCTCAAATTTTCCAGATAATTCTCTTTGAGATTTATTAATTAATCCGCTTTGTGATATTGGCGAACCTATCTCTGGAAGTTCAGGCAAGTCCCAATAACCTGGTGGATATTTTAATAATTTCACTAATTTCTTTGGTAAAGCTGCCCCTCTGCTATGCGCGGGGAAGAAAAGTGACTTTAAAAACTTTTTAGTAAGAAAAGATGAAATCCTCATAAAGTATTAATAAGGAATATAGAATATGCTGAATGAGATTCTTTGATTTTTTTTAAAATTAATGACACAAACTTATTCGAAATACTCGGCAAAAGGTGACTTAATTTGGTTGCTTTTGAGACCATGGATTTTTATACCAAGAGTTTTATATATCCTTTTAACTTTTATTTTTCTTTTTTTAAGACTCCTTTTTCAAGGTAACAGTAAAAATAAAAATGTACAGAAAAATATCTCAAAATACCTCTTCGATGTAATAACAGATTTAGGACCATGTTTTATAAAATTAGGACAAGCACTTTCAACTAGACCAGACCTTGTTAGGCAAGACTGGCTTACAGAATTAACAAACTTACAAGATAATCTTCCACCATTTGACCATAAAATTGCTTTAAAAATAATTGAAGAAGAACTTGGTGCTCCTGCTGAAGAATTATTTGATGAGTTTCCAGATAGTCCTATTGCTTCAGCAAGCCTGGGGCAAGTCTATAAAGCAAAAACAAAAAATAATTCTTATCTCGCGGTGAAGGTCCAGAGGCCCAATTTGTATTTTCTCATAAGAAGAGATGTCGTTATTTTAAGGCTTTTAGCGACTGTTTTTTCACCTTTTTTACCATTAAATATTGGTGTTGGAATAGGAGAAATAATAGATGAATTTGGAAAAGCACTTTTTGATGAAATTGACTATGAAAAAGAAGGTGAAAATGCCTTGAAGTTTGCAGATTTATTCAAAAATAATCCCAACGTTTTTATCCCTAAATTAGAGAAAGCTTTTTCTTCCAAATTGATTATCACAACCTCTTGGATTGATGGAGTTAAATTAAGAGATAGAGCTTTATTGGAGCAGAATAATTTAATACCTGCTTCTTATATAAAAACTTGTGTAATAAGTGGTCTACAACAATTATTTGAATATGGATATTTTCATGCAGACCCTCACCCTGGCAATATGTTTGCATTAAAAGGAGGAAACGCAGATAGTGGTAATTTAGCTTATGTTGATTTTGGAATGATGGATACAATTACAAATTCAGATAGACTTACCCTCATTAAGGCAATTGTTCACATAATAAATGAAGAATATTATCTTCTTGCTAAAGATTTCCAGAAATTAGGTTTTTTAACCGAAGATCAAGACCTTAAAAAACTTGTTGAACCATTAAAAGAAGTTCTAGGAGGATCCCTAAATGCTGAGGTAGGAAATTTTAACCTAAAAAACGTAACTGATAAATTTTCAAAACTAATGTATTCTTATCCATTTAGAGTGCCTAGTAGATTTGCATTAATAATTCGAGCAGTTGTTAGCCAAGAAGGTTTAGCATTAAGACTAGATCCTAATTTTAAAATATTAAACATCGCATACCCTTACATAGCTAAAAAACTTCTTACTGATAATTCTGAAGAGATTTTAGAAATTCTTTTAGAAGTTGTTTTTGATAATAAAGGTAGGATTCAAATAGAAAAAGTTGAAAGTTTATTGAATATTTTATTTAAAGATTCTAAAAATATTAATTCAGATCTCATTCCAGTTGCTAACGCAGGTTTGAAATTATTTGTAAGTAGGAAGGGATCTGAAGTCCGGAAGAATCTTCTTTTAAGCCTTATCAAAGATGACAAATTAGAGTTTACAGATGCAAAAAAACTCTTAGATTTAATTAGAGATACTTTTAGCCCTTTTAATATTGCAAAAAGTGCAGTTCAAAATATTATTTCTGCAGTTTAGTTTTTTAAAACATATAAATTTGCTTATGATTTTTTACTGTCTAAGATAAAATGAATAAATATTTTAAAAATGACTACTCAAATACTTAATAAATTTGAAGCTATATGATGAATATTTTGAAAAAATATTTTTCATTTAATAAAAAAATTGAAAATAATAAAATCTTGAATTATGAATTAGTTGATAATTATAGAGAAATTGCGAAATTAGTAAAAGAAGCAAGAATACAACAAAAATTATCGATACAAGAGTTATCAAGGATTTCAAAAATACCTGAACAAACAATAAATTCTATTGAAAATAATAAAAAAAATATTAGACCAAAGTTTCCCTTTATAAGATCCATTTTAATAAAACTAGAGGAATGCTTAATATTAAAAAAAAATTCATTAGTAAAATTAGCAACTACAGAAAGAGAAAACTTTAAGAAAGAAAAACCAAATTTGCTTATAAGAAAATTTGACCTTATTAATACTTGGCAGGGGACTCTTTTTTATTTTTTTATATTAGTAATTACTATATTTATTTTAAAAAGATATTTTATTTCAAATGTGCATATTATTGAAATTCAAAATATTGAAAATAAAAATATAGAAAAATAAACTTCAAAAATTCCTATTTCCTAGTCCTTCCAAATTTATTTCCTAACTCACTAAAAATTGTAATATCATCTTCAATTTCTTCTAAGGGACGATTCAACTTCCACTTCCAGTTATTTTTTGTAGTGCCAGGTATATTTAATCTACTTGAGTCATCTAGAGATAATATATCTTGTATGGGAGCGATAAAGAGATTGGCATCTGTTTTCATGCCAATTTCAATTAAACTCCACGAAGGATCTTCTGAAAATTTATACTCTTCACTTATCCTTTTTTTAGAGTTGCTTTCTAAAGAATCCCACCATGATATAGAAGTAGAGTTGTCATGTGTTCCTGTATAAACAACCCAATTTTCTCCATTTATATTCCTAGGTAGATATGGGTTATCTTTGTTGCCATCAAAAGCAAATTGCAATATTTTCATTCCAGGGAGTTTAAAATTTTTCCTTAATTTTTCTACATCTGGGGTTATTACTCCCAAATCCTCAGCGATAATTGGTAGATATTCTGTCCCTAAATCAAATTTTAGTTTACTTAATAGAGATCTCCCTGGAGAACTTATCCATTTTCCAGAAATTGCAGTTTTAGAATTGCCATTAACTCTCCAGTATCCAGCTAGACCTCTGAAATGATCAANTCNNAAAAGGTCCATAAGTTCAAATTGCCTTTTAAATCTGTTCCTCCACCAATAGAAATTAGTATTTTTATGTTTTGACCAAAAGTAAGTAGGAGTTCCCCATAATTGTCCTGTTGATGAAAAATAATCAGGCGGTACACCACTCTGAAATATTAAAGTTCCATTTTTAAAAATTGAAAATAGTGATTTATTACTCCATACATCAGCGCTGTCCCAAGAAACATAAAATGGTAAATCTCCTATTAATTTAACATTACATAATTTTGCAAAGTTTTTAATATCTTTCCATTGCTTATCTAAATGCCACTGTATTAATTTTTTAATAAGTATTTTTTCACTTTTTTTCTTAATCCATGATTTTAAAAACTTGTTATTTTTTAATTTAAATTCTTTAGGCCATTGCCACCATGGCATCATATTAAACTCCTCCCTGATTACAGTAAATGTTGAATAATCTTCGATCCAAGAATTCTCACTATTCCATTTATAAAAATCAAGTTTTCTCTCCTCAGATTGAGAATTCCAGCCTTGCAAAAGGAGGTCACCTAATTTTTCCGAATAAGCATTAGCTTCATTAAAATCAAAATAATTTTTAGCCTGATTTGTAAGACCTAATTCTTCTTTCTTTGAAATGAAGATAAAACTTTTCTCTATTAAATCATCCATATCAAGAAACCATGGGTTTAGTGCAAAACTTGATGGTGAACTATATGGAGACCCTGTAGAGTCTGTGGGTGTAATAGGTAAAAATTGCCAGTATTCAATCCCATGCTTTTCAAGCTTTTTTATCCATTCTTTAGCCCCTTTGCCAAAAGTTCCGCATACCTCTCCTCCAGGGATACATGAGGGATGCATGAGTATGCCTAATGATTTATTTTTAAGAACTTTTTGTTTAGACATGGGTTTAAATTATATTTTGATTATTATCAATCCAGATGTTATTAATTCTCTAAATTCAACCATATACAAATTTTTTTTAATTGACAAATAATAATCAAATTATTTTTCAGAATGAATTTAAAATAAAATTCTATTTTTAATCCAATTCAAATAATGTTTAGCGATAACGAAGATATGACTTTTGAAAAGATCTATTGATTATTTTTTGCGAAAATCATATAAACGACTACGATAAGGATATAGTTTTATATTGCTAATTTCGTGACTAGTTTTATCACGGCAGTGCAGAATAATGAATCTAAGTTTAATCTAACTAATAGTAGATTAAGGTTAGTAAGTGGAACAACAAATCCTAAATTAGCTGAAGAAATTGCATCCTACTTAGGGATTACGAATGTACCATTGATATCCAAAAAATTTGCTGATGGAGAACTTTATGTTCAGATTCAGCAATCAATTAGAGGTTGCGACGTATTCCTTGTACAACCTACATGCGCTCCTGTGAATGATAGTTTAATGGAATTAATGATTATGGTGGATGCTTGCAAGAGGGCATCTGCGAGGCAAATAACAGCTGTTATCCCATATTATGGCTATGCGAGGGCGGATAGAAAGACTTCAGGTAGAGAGTCTATAACTGCAAAGCTCACTGCTAATTTGCTTGAGAAATCAGGAGTAGATAGAGTCCTTGCTATGGATTTGCATTCAGCTCAAATACAAGGCTATTTCGACATACCTTGCGACCATATTTATGGTTCACCTGTTTTGATTGATTATTTAGAAACTTTAAATTTAGAGGAAGTTGTTGTTGTCTCTCCTGATGTGGGAGGGGTTGCTAGAGCAAGAGCATTTGCAAAACAAATGAATGATGCTCCTTTAGCAATAATTGACAAAAGAAGAGCAGCTCATAACATTGCTGAAAGTTTAACAGTCATTGGTGAAGTGAAAGGTAAAACAGCTATTCTTATAGACGATATGATAGATACTGGAGGTACGATTTGTTCTGGTGCGAGTTTATTAAAACGAGAGGGTGCTAAGAGAATATTTGCTTGTGCTTCACATGCTGTATTTTCACCTCCTTCTTATGAAAGATTAAGTGCTAAGGATTTATTCGAGCAAGTTATTGTGACTAACAGCATACCAGTTGTTGTTAAAAATAATTTCCCACAGTTAAAAGTCCTTTCTGTTGCAAATATGCTTGGTGAAGCTATTTGGAGAATCCACGAAGAAAGTTCTGTTAGTTCAATGTTTAGATAATCACTAAAATCATTTTTTGGTTTCTTTTATAATTTGCTTTAACCTTTTTTCATAATCATTTTTTATTCCCTTTGGAATGCTTTCGGGACAAATATTTAGTGCACTTCCAACAATTTGAAATGTGCCTGAGTTATATAATTTTTTTTGGTTGAGTTTTTCATTTCCTAATTCTTTAATAACCCCACCATGTTTGCCAATTATTACATTTGCAAACGTAGCGCTTGCAATGCCAAGACCTTTGTTAAAGTCTACTTCTGCTTTTGAAGCAATACAAAGATAAGAGGCACCCATTTGTCGGTATAAGAAAAGATCTTTTTCTGTTGCAGCAGCAAGATTTTTTTCGGCTTTAAGTTGTTTATTTATTGTACCAATCTCGAAAAGTGCGAAAGCTGAAAAGAGGCTAATACCTAAAAGTTGAATAATTTTTTTTGAATAATAATTAATACCCATCAACTAATAATATTTACTATTAAGATAACATTTATACTTTTGACATTAATTGATAAAAAGTACTTACTTAATAATTTTTATTTCATGGTGATTCTCGACTATTTTAAGTTTATTTTTTTTCCATGAATATATAACCCGGAATCTATAATTGTCTAAATCTACAAGTCTTGTGTGCTCAATAATATACCAATCATTATAGGAAGATTCAAAAATCATTTCATGTTCATCGACTTGCTTAATATTTGATATTCCTTCAACATTACTTAAATAAAAATTTTCTCTTATAAGTTGATGTCCCTTTAAAAATGCTTGCATTTCACCTTGTTCTTTATACTGCGGATTCTCCTCGAAGAAATTGTATTTTTTTTCTGGATACCATGTGAATTTATAGTGTGACTCCCATTCTGATTTATTCTCTAGAGCTTCTATATTTAAATTCATACATAAGTTATAAGTTTTTTGTTCATCATCAAGAAAATATGTCCTATTTGATTTCCACAAGCCAATATTTCTAGAAAACCATCTTTTTAAATTACTGTTAATGCTAATTTCTGGGGAATTATTTCCACCAGAATTTAGATTTTCCTTTTGATTGATAACAACCATATATAAATATGTCCTAATTATTTCATAGCTTATCTGTAGAATAAATATAAATATCTTAATGTGTTTATAAGGATTAACAGCTTTTCAACACTTCAGGGGCAATCATTTGAATGATAAAAAAGAGCTAAAATTAATACTTGTAGCAGCTAGAAATCAACTTTCTAGTAGTGATATTAAGTCCCTGATTGCTTATTTAGAATCTGATGATTGTGAATTTGAGATATCTCTTCAGATCTCCGAGCCCACGGAACAGCCAGAATTACTTGAATTACACAGATTAGTTGCTATTCCAGCACTTATAAAGGTTTCCCCAGCTCCAAAGCAAATATTTGCTGGTAGTAATATTTTCTCGCAGTTGCAGAAATGGTTGCCGAGGTGGAAACAGGAAGGTCTAACAAAGAATCTAGGGATTAATTTGCAACCATCAAAAATTGATTCAATAAGAACTCAAAAAGAATTTCTTCTGGAAGATGAACTGCTTGTTTTAAGACAAGAAAATGAGACATTAACAAAAAGAATTGAATCTCAGGAAAGATTATTAAGAATGGTCGCGCATGAATTAAGAACTCCCTTAACTGCCGCAACTTTAGCTGTTCAAAGTCAAAAACTTGGACAAATAGATATTGCTAAGCTGCAAGAGGTAATAAAAAGACGTTTAGAAGAGATTGAGCTTTTATCTCAGGATCTTTTAGAGGTTGGAACAACCAAATGGGAAGCTTTATTTAATCCGCAGAAAATTGATTTAGGTAATATTAGCGCTGAAGTAATACTCGAATTAGAAAAATTCTGGAGATNAAGAAATATTGAAATCGATACTGATATCCCATCTGATTTGCCCAGTGTATTCGCAGATCAAAGAAGAATGAGGCAAGTATTTTTAAATTTAATTGAAAATGCTATTAAATTTTCTAGAGACTCTGGTTCTATAAAAATAACAATGATCCACAAGACAAATCAATGGGTAGAAATAACAATATGTGACAAAGGTGCCGGCATTCCATTGAGCGAACAAAAAAGAATTTTTCTTGATAGAGTTAGGCTCCCACAGACTTCTGAAGGAACTTCAGGATTTGGTATTGGTTTATCTGTTTGCAGGAGAATAGTAGAAGTCCATGGAGGAAGAATATGGGTTGTGTCTGAAGTTGGCGTCGGTTCTTGCTTTCATTTCACTGTTCCTGTGTGGCAAGGACAAAATAAAGATCAACAATACTTGACGAAAGGCTAGCCTTACTCTTAATTTTTAATAAGCTGTCTATGCTAATTTCCTGGCCCCATCGTCTAGAGGCCTAGGACACCTCCCTTTCACGGAGGCGACAGGGGTTCGAATCCCCTTGGGGCTATTTTTAAAAACTTAAACTAAATTTATTAGGGTTTTTGCTTGTCTATCTACGGCAATTAAATTTTCTGATAGATCTTTTTTTAGTCTTTTCTCTATCATACCGATTGGCATCCACTGACATCCTTGAACAGTGAGATCGTAAATTAATGAATTTTTGGAAGTATTTTTAATATTTTGAATTTTCCAACTACCTTCAAATTTTCTGAAATCTCCTTTAATCAAATTGAATCTTAAAAGGCCAAGCTCCCTATCTTCGAATAAATCAATAGTTACCTCAGCAGAAAATTTCATACCAAGAAAATCCTGAGCCCCCACTTGTTTAAGATGCACATTATTATTTTTTTGATATATTTTTTTACTTGAAAGTAAATTTGGAATGTAAAGATTTAATCGATCATAATCTGTTAGAACATTCCATAATGAATCTAGACTCGCAGAGGTTGTAAGTTGAGCNGCAAGTCTTCTTGTTCCNCCAGAAAGCTTTTCCATCGTTTGCTCAATTGTCTTGTAATCATTGTTTTTAGAATGATCTACTGATTCTTGAGGATTATTCATAAATGAATTTTTTAATTAAATAAAAAATTATTTCTGTGTAACTATACTGATAAAAACAACAAATACTGAAAAATAAAAATAATTTTTTTTATTTATCCCGATCTCAAAACGTAACCATTTTTGTAAAATCACTACAAATTAAACTACAAATTGATAATCTTTTATAAAAGAAATCTAAAAAATGTATTCACAAGCAAAAGTAATCGCAGGCGGATTAGCTCATATNCCAGTAGTAATAGCTGTTTTTTATTTTATACTCACAACTTTTAATAAAAGAGCTTTAAAATTNGTTGAAGAAGCAAAAACAAAAAAACCAGAGGCAAAAGCTGTGGAACCAAAAAAAGCAGCAGTTTCAAAAATAGAAGCTCCAAAAGCAGAAGCTCCAAAAGTAG